>Ga0114910_1000223_pt1 | contig 30408 bp, 24 predicted proteins | sample MalvireepMed_908_FD_83500 | JGI IMG/M metagenome (GOLD analysis project Ga0114910, IMG submission 83500) | Marine viral communities from the Global Malaspina Expedition - Malaspina viral metaG DeepMed_908 | ecosystem: Environmental > Aquatic > Marine > Oceanic | place: Mediterranean Sea...
ATATCCTCGGCTGATTTTCGGATATGGCTCAGGCCAAGAGTGACATCCGAGTGGAAACGCCGACCGGCTTCCGTCAGGGAGACGGCGCGGTGGGCGCGATGAAACAGCGCTGTGCCCAGCTGGCTTTCCAGCGAGCGGATGGCGTAGCTCACCGCTGCTTGCGTCATGCCGAGTTCAAGCGCGGCCTTGGTGAAGCTGAGCTTTCGCCCAGCCACTTCAAAGACGACGAGGTTTCCAGCAGACGGCAACAGGTGACGCAGGTTATCCATAAACACATCTTATCCAACGCAGCAGAATTTTCCAGCATTACATCGGCTTGCGATGCTCCTAGACTTCAGTTCTGGAGGACACGTCATGGAAGCTGTCGAGATCCCTGAACCAACGATATCACAAGCACGCAGGCGCGAGCGGGCCGGCGGTCGCGATGGCCGGCGAACCGGGCAGAGTGCTGCGCCGCCGCACCGGGCCACCCCTTATATAATCCGCAATATCCCCACCTATGACATCTTGGGTGAGGAGAGCATCATCAGGATAGAAGAAGCCGCTGATCGGATTCTGGCTGAAATCGGCATCGAGTTCCGGGACGATCCCGTTGCTCTGCAACACTGGAAATCCGCGGGTGCCGATGTCGATGGACTTCTGGTGAAGTTCGAACCGGGAATGCTGCGCGAGATCCTGAAATCTGCGCCCGCAAGCTTCACCCAGCACGCCCGCAATCCGGCCAACAACGTCGAGATTGGCGGCAAGAGCGTAGTCTTTGCGCCGGCTTACGGTTCGCCATTTGTGATGGATCTGGACAAGGGCCGCCGTTACGGCACGATCGAAGACTTCCGCAATTTCATCAAGCTTGCGCAATCAAGTCCCTGGCTGCATCATTCCGGCGGCACCATCTGTGAACCGGTCGATGTGCCGGTCAACAAGCGCCATCTCGATATGGTCTATTCGCATCTCAAATATTCCGACCGCTGTTTCATGGGTTCGGTGACGGCGGAAAGCCGCGCCGAGGACAATATCGAAATGGCCCGGATCGTCTTCGGCCGGGATTTTGTCGACCGCAACTGCGTTATCCTCGGCAATGTCAACGTCAACTCGCCGCTGGTCTGGGACGGCACCATGACCAACGTGCTTCGCGCCTATGCCCGCGCCAATCAGGCCGCGGTGATCGTGCCCTTCATTCTCGGCGGTGCCATGGGGCCGGTCACCAATGCCGGCGCCATTGCACAATCGCTGGCGGAAACCATGGCCGGCTGTGCGCTGACCCAGCTGGAGCGCAAGGGCGCGCCGGTGATATTCGGCAACTTCCTCTCGTCAATGTCGCTCCGGTCAGGCTCGCCGACTTTTGGGACACCCGAACCTGCCATCGGTTCGATGGTTATCGGACAGCTGGCGCGCCGGCTCAATCTGCCACTGCGCTGTGCCGGGAATTTCTCCAACTCGAAGCTTCCCGATGCGCAGGCCATGAATGAAGGCACCATGTCGATGCTTTCAGCGGTGCACTGCGGTGCAAACTTCATCCTCCATTCTGCCGGTTTTCTCGATGGCTTGTTGTCGATGTCCTACGAGAAATTCGTCATGGATGCGGACTTCTGCGGCGCGCTGCATTCCTATCTGGCAGGAGTGGTGGTCGACGACAATTCTCTGGCGCTGGACGCGTTTCGGGAAGTCGGTGTCGGAAAGCATTTTCTCGGATGTGCCCACACGATGGACAATTACCAGACAGCGTTCTGGGATTCCGAAGTCGCGGACAACGAGCCATTCGAGAAATGGGATGTGGCCGGCGGAACTGATGCCGCGATGCGGGCGAACGGCCGATGGAAGCAAACCCTTGCCGAGTACCAGGCGCCAATGATGGATGTCGCGACAGACGAGGCGCTTGTCGATTTCGTCGACCGGGCCAAAGCCAAGCTTGCGGACGCATGGTACTGAGAATCGGCAACCCAACCGGAGTCGTTCGATGCTGAAGTGCCTTGTCTTGGTGTCTGTCTTTGCCGTTCCTGCAGCCCCCGCCTTTGCCGGCGATGCGTCGCTGGCAGTGCAGTATTTCTATGACAATCTCGGTGCGGAATCCGGGCTTGAAAACCGTGAGCGGTTTGCCGGTCCGGCTCTTGAATTCCTCAATGCCGCCGATGCGGCCTGGAACCGGGATGAGACCCTCTGTCTCGGGTTCGGTTTCCCGGTCGACGCCCAGGATTTCGATGATGCGGAAATCGCCAGGACACTGAAGCTTGACGAGACCGTCGACGGAGATACCGCAAGGGTCGTGGCACGTTTTAACAATTTTGGGGAACCTTCAGAAGTGGAATGGACGCTTGAGCAAAACACTGCCGGATGGCAGGTTTCAGACGTCGCTTCCACGGCCAATGACTGGCGTCTGTCGACGCTAAGCTGCGAATAAACCGACAAACGCCCGGGGATGGGACATGCCATCCCCGGATACTCCAATCCCGAGGAGCCGCCGCCGATGGTACAAGTCAACGATCCGTTGTTGCAGCCGTATCAGCTCAAACATCTGACGCTGAAAAACCGCATCATGACCACCAGTCATGAACCGGCCTATCCGGAAGACGGCATGCCCAAGCACCGGTACCGTGCCTATCATGTGGAGCGCGCCAAAGCCGGGATTGCCATGACCATGACCGCGGGTTCCGCGGCGGTCTCGAAAGACAGCCCGCCGGTGTTCAACAATGTGCTGGCCTACAAGGATGAAGTGGTGGGCTGGATGAGACAGCTCACCGATGAATGTCATGACCATGGCTGTGCGGTGATGATCCAGCTCACCCATCTTGGCCGCCGCACCCACTGGAACAAGGGTGACTGGCTGCCGGCCCTCTCGACCAGTCACCAGCGCGAACCGGCGCACCGTGCATTCCCCAAGAAAATGGAAGACTGGGACATCGCCCGGGTGATCAGTGACTATGCGGATGCCGCCGAGCGGATGGCCGAAGCCGGCCTCGATGGTGTGGAGCTTGAATGCTATGGCCATCTGATGGACCAGTTCATGTCGCCGCTGACAAATGAACTCGACGGGCCCTATGGCGGCAGTCTCGAAAACCGCGCCCGCTTCGCGCTTGAGGTTGTTGCCGCGATCAAGGCGCGTGTAGGCGACAAACTGCTGGTCGGTGTGCGCTATACCGCAGACGAGAATGCCAAAGGCGGAATCAGCGAAGACGAAGGCGTTGCCATCGGACACTTGTTCAAGAACTCCGGCCATGTTGATTTTCTCAATGTCATCCGCGGCCAGATCCACACCGATCCGGCGATGACTGACGTCATCCCGGTACAGGGCATGAAATCCGCACCGCATCTGGATTTCGCCGGCCGCATCCGCGCCGAAGTCCGCATGCCGACCTTCCACGCGGCCCGTATCCCCGATGTAGCAACTGCGCGGCACGCCATCGCTGATGGCAAGCTCGACATGGTCGGGATGACGCGGGCCCACATGGCTGATCCGCATCTGGTCAGGAAGATCATGGAAGGCCGCGAACATGATATCCGGCCCTGCGTCGGCGCCACCTATTGTCTCGACCGGATCTATCAGGCAGGCGACGCCCTGTGCATTCACAATCCCGCAACCGGCCGCGAGCTCACCATGCCGCACACGATTGAGCCGGCGGCTGTGAAAAAACGCGTGGTCATCATAGGCGCTGGCCCTGCAGGACTTGAGGCTGCTCGCGTTGCCGCTGAACGCGGCCATCAGGTTACGGTGTTCGAGGCGCAACCTGATCCCGGCGGTCAGATCCGGCTCACCGCCCAGAACCAGCGCCGCAAGGAGATGATCGGCATCATCGAATGGCGCATGGCCCAATGCGCTGCCCGGGATGTCGAATTCCGTTTCAACAACTGGGCTGAAGCCGATGATGTCATCGCCGAAAACCCGGATGTGGTGATTATCGCCACCGGCGGTCTGCCGCACACCGAGGTGCTGGACGCGGGCAATGATCTTGTGGTCTCAAGCTGGGATCTGATTTCCGGCGACGTGAAACCGGGCAAGTCCGTGCTGGTCTATGACGACGCCGGTGACCACGCCGGCTTGCAGGCAGCGGAAGTGGCAGCGATGGCCGGGGCGACAGTCGAGATCATGACGCCTGACCGCAGCTTTGCGCCGGATGTCATGGCGATGAACCTTGTGCCCTATATGCGCTCGCTGCAGGACAAGGATGTCACCTTCACCGTCACCTACCGCCTGACTTCAGTGGAACGCGACGGCAACCGCCTCAAGGCCACCATCGGCAGCGATTACATGCCGCTCGCTAAGACCCGCCACTTCGACCAGATCGTCATCAATCATGGCACACTGCCGCTGGATGAGCTCTATTTCGACCTCAAGCCTCAATCGAGCAATCGCGGCCAGGTTGACTACGAGGCATTTATCTCCGGCAAGCCGCAAATCCTGAACGGCGGCCCGGCGGCTTTGTCCGAAGAGCGAGGCTCAGGTGGCTTCCAGCTGTTCCGCATCGGCGATGCGGTGGCTGCAAGGAACACCCATGCGGCGATCTATGACGCGCTGAGGCTGATGAAGGACATATGATCCACGGCAGGTGATCTGTGAGACATCCGCGCGGCGTCCTGTGCCCGCTGCGATCCGCACCGGCGTTCGCGGCAGTGGCAAACGCCGGTGCGGATCATCTGAGACTGAATTCCAACCGGTTAAAGGATGTAATCCGGCTCGAACCGGCCCTTGACCGGGTGGTCGAGCAGGAACGTGCAGCCGGCGCCGGGATCAGCCGCAAGCTGGTCGTCAGACAGGCCCTCTCGTGCGGACGTGACGATCATCCGGTCGGCGTTTTCTCCGACAAAGGCGGGACAGGTGGTCTTGCCGGCCGGCACTTTCAGCGTTTTCAGCCGGGCGCCATCCGGCGCATAGACGTCGACACAGCCTCCACCCCAGCGGGCGTTCCAGATGCTGCCGTCCAGATCACAAACCGCGCCGTCAAGCCCGCCAACATCACCGCTGTGGTCATACAAGACGTCCGGCGAGCCGGTTGGCAGTCCCGTCGAAGGATCGATCGCTACCCGCATCAGCTTCGCTGTATCGGTATCTGTGAAATAGGCGATCGACCCGTCCGGGGAAAAGCAGATCCCGTTGGGAATGGTGATACTGGGGAAAAGAACCGTGACCACACCGCGCGCCACATGATAAATCGCACCGGCGCCTTTCTCGGCACTCTTGCCCATGGTGCCGATCCACAGCGCACCGCTTGGGTGAACGCGCCCGTCATTTGAGCGGGTCACATCATTGTCCGCCTCGATCGGGGTGACCAGTTCCAGCTCCCCGGTCAAAACATGCCGGATATGCAGCCCCGTTTCGGTGGCGACCATTTGCCGTTTGTCGTCGATCCGGGCCAGAACGCTGCCCATCACCGGCAGCTCATGAACCGTGACCGTGTCGGAGGCGAGGTGGTACTCGATCAGCTTTCGGCCGATGATGTCGAACCACCAGGCAGTGCCGGTATGCGGATCATAGGTAGGCCCTTCGCCGAGCATGCACGAAGGCGCGTCGAGTTTCCGGCCGGAAAACGCAAGTATCTCGCAGCTCATAGCTCATCCTCGCTCAGTGCATCGAAGGCTGCAATGGCGGCTGAGCCACGGCGCGCAACCTCATCCGCCGTCATGCCGGCCTTGTAGAGGCTGGAACCAAGCCCGAAGATGCGGACGCCGATTTTGGCGTAGGCGGCGAAATCTTCGTTGGCAACACCGCCGACCGCGCCTACCGGAACATCCTTGGGCAGGACCGCCCGGATCGCGTTGATGCCTGCCGGCCCAAGCACGCTGGCTGGAAAGAACTTGAGGGCCGAGGCGCCGGCCGCACAGGCTGCCAGCGCTTCGGTCGGGGTGAACACGCCCGGCATCGTCACCATTCCGTGCGAAGCAGCCTGCGCGATGACCTCACGTTCGACATTGGGGCTGACCATCAGCCGCCCGCCGACGCTGTCGAGTCTGTCGACGTCTTCCACGCTCAACACCGTCCCGGCGCCAATAAGCACGTTTTTGGGTGCGCGCTTCGCAGCAATCTCGATCGAGCGGAACGGGTCGGGCGAATTGAGCGGGATCTCGATCGCCGTAAAGCCGGCCTCGATCAGGCCGTCGATGATTCCGGCGGTCTCTTCAGGTTTGATGCCGCGCAGGATCGATACAAGGCTGCGCTTCATCGCTGGAAATTTGATCCGTATCATGGGTTCTTCTTATCTTTGCTGGTGTTGGAATAACGCTGCCAGGATTCCATAAGGCCGCGCCGAACGGCCACATCGGCATCAATGTCGCGCACCTTGACCCCGCAGGCCAGCAATGCAGCATGATAAAGCCGTTGCAGCGCGCCGCTCGAGACAAGCCCGACCTGCTCGCCGCCATGTATGCCGGCGCCGGCAAATTCTGCGCCGATCAGCAGACCGGAGAGCCGGGCGCGGTTTTCGTCCTCGGCGTGATTATGCAGCAATTGCCCGGCGCGGATCGAAAAAAGCTGATGCGTAATTCTCTCAGGCCGTGCCCAGCCGTCACGAATGCCGGTGAGGAACGCCGGGTCGTTGGCGTCCACCTTTGCCTCGCCACCGGTGGAATGCACCAGAATGGTCTTGGTGCTCAGCACGGAAAACAGCTCGCCGGTCATAAAGGTCTCGAATCCGGTCACGCTGGCGCCGTCCATGCTGACCCATTTCGAATGGGTGCCGGGCATGCAGTAGCGTTCGCTGCCGGGCATTTCCAGATAGGCACCAAGCAGCTGTGTTTCCTCGCCGCGCATCACGTCGGGCTCGCTTTCCGAGCGCACTGCAAGTCCGGGGATGATGATCGTCCGGCGTGCGGTACCGGGCACAATCGTGGCGCTCTCGCCGAGCGTTGTGACATCGGCCGGGGTATCGAGATATCCCGCTTCCACCCAGCCTTGCCGCGCCCCCGCCATGCCGCAAATCACCACGGGCAGGGTGGCAGGCGCAGACAGCGCCTGAAGGTGGCTTTCCAGAACAGCTTCAAAACCGCGGTCTGCTACCTCGCTCATGCCCTCGTGACTGCGATGCTCAGCCAGCACCGTTCCATCACGCGACATCAACCAGAGACGGAAGCTCGATGTGCCCCAATCAACAGCAACTATGGCAGGAGACGTGCTCACAGCATGCCTCCATCGGCAATCAGAACCTGCGCGGTGATCATCGCAGATGCCCTTGAGGCCAGGAACAGGCATGGCCCGACCATGTCTTCGGGTTCAATCGGTCGCTTCAGGCATTGACGGTCGACCATTGCCGCAAGGCCTTCCTCGGTAACCCAGAGCTGTTTCTGCCGCTCTGTCATCACCCAGCCCGGGGCTATGGCGTTGACCCGGATTCCTTCAGTGCCAAGCCGTCCTGCAAGTCCTTTGGTCAGACCGACAATGCCGGCCTTGGCCGCTGTATAGGACGGCATCGCCCCGATATTGAGCATGTAGGATGTCGAAGTGAAATTGACAATCGCACCGCCGCCCGCCGCGATCATTCCGGGGGCAACGGCTTGCGCGGTAAACGCCACCGGCCTGAGATTGATCGCCTGATTGGCGTCCCAGTACTCGCCGCTCATCTCCAGAAGTTCATGCCGGTCATCGAATGCTGCATTGTTGACCAGCACGGTGGCGGCGCCATGCGCGCTTTCTGCACGGGCGACGGCCTGTTTGATGGCGTCGAGATCTGTCAGGTCGGCATGAATGAACAGCGGAGCATGCCTGCTGCCGCTTGCCAGCCGTTCGGCAAGCTCCTGGCTCGGCTTTTCGGCGATATCGATGAACGCGACCTTGGCGCCTTGGCCTACAAATCCTTCGGTCAGAGCAGCGCCAATACCGCTGCCGCCGCCGGTGATCAGAACCACCGCATCCATTAGATCGGGAAATGCTGCTGTCTGATTGCTCATCAATTGTCCTCTGCTGCGACTCGTTGCCCTTCGATAACTGTCATGGAAGCTGGAACGGCATTGGGCAAGCGAAAGCCGTGTTCCATAAAAAATGCGTCCGACACGTTCGGCAGCCTCAGGGTCAACGCCGCACGCAGTGGTCGCCGGAAGCTCTGTGACGGAGTGCCCGCCTGTCCTGCAAACAGGATAATCCTGTACGCTTGCGGATCAACTGTCATCTCGGCAATCTCCCCTCCATCCGGCAACGGTTCTGAGTGTCTGGCCTTGCTCAGATGTCAAATCGCGCGGATCTGTTTCGAAGCCCTTGTTGCGCTGGGCTGCCAACATCTGCTGCTGCACGATGACCAAGCTTCGGCCGCGTAGGCATCCGTGCCTTGGTCGCATGAACTTGCCGTGCCTCAGGTGGCCGGGAACTGATAATCCTTGAGTGACTGGCGCAAGGTGGTCTTCTGGATCTTGCCGGTTGCCGTGTGCGGGATCTCGTCGATGAACAGCACATCGTCCGGCATCCACCATTTGGCAATCTTGCCGTCCAGGAAGTCGAGGATGGACTGCTTGTCCGGTGTCCTGCCTTCCTTGACCACGATCACCAGCAGCGGCCGCTCGTCCCACTTGGGATGTGCGACGCCGATGACGGCGGCTTCGGCAACGTCGGGATGCCCGATCGCCAGATTTTCGATCTCGATCGAGGAAATCCATTCGCCGCCGGACTTGATCACGTCCTTGGCCCGGTCGGTGATCTGCATGTAGCCGTAAGGATCGATATGCGCGACATCGCCGGTATCAAACCAGCCGTCTGCATCGAATTGCTCTGCGCCACGGTCCTTGTAGTATGACGACGAAACCGCCGGGCCCCGAACCTTCAGCCGGCCGAATGTTTTGGCATCCCAGGGCAGCTCGTTGTTCTCGTCGTCCGTGATCTTCATCTCAACCGTGAACGGCGGATGTCCCTGTTTGGCCTGGAGGTTGAGTTTCTCCTGTCCCTGAAGATGGCTGTATTCCGGTTTGATGGAGCACAGGGTTCCCAGCGGACTCATTTCGGTCATGCCCCAGGCATGAATGACATCAACACCGTAATCGTCCTGGAAGGCTCTGGTTATGGCCGGTGGACAGGCTGAACCGCCGATCACCACACGCGAAAGGTCGGGCAGTTTACCGACGTGTTTTTCCATATGCTGGAGCAGCATCAGCCACACGGTAGGGACCGCCGCGGTGATCGTCACCTTCTCCTGTGTCAGAATTTCATAGATGGATGCGCCATCCATTCCGGCGCCGGGCATGATCATTGCGCAGCCGGACATCGGACCGGAAAATGCGGTTGACCAGCCATTGGCATGAAAAAGCGGAACCACCGGCATCAGACGATCGCGTGATGCCAGACACAGCATGTCCGGCTGAATCGCTGCCATGGCATGAAGCACATTGGAGCGGTGCGAATAGACCACACCTTTTGGATCGCCGGTGGTGCCCGATGTGTAACACATCCCGGCTGCGGTTCGTTCGTCAAATTCCGCCCAGACGAAATCGCCATCGGCTTCGGCGATGTAGGTCTCGTAGGATACCGCGTTCGGAAGAGATGTTTCCGGCATGTGTGCATCGTCGGTCAGGATCACAATGCGCTCGAGGCTTGGCACTTTGGGTGCAATCATCTCGACCAGCTTGACGAAAGTAAGATCGACAAACAGCATCTTGTCTTCGGCATCATTCATGATCCAGGCAATCTGGTCGGGAAACAGACGGGGATTGAGCGTGTGGTAAACCGCTCCGATTCCCAGAATGCCGTACCAGGTTTCAAGGTGGCGCCATGTGTTCCAGGCCATTGTTGCGATGCGATCACCGACGCGGCAGCCATCCCGGTCCAGGCGCTGTGCGAGCTTGAGCGAGCGGGCGCGAATCTCTGCGTAGTTGGTCCGGTGGAATGATCCTTCGACAGATCGGGACACGACCTCTCTCTCGCCGTGATAGATTGCCGCATGATCGATGACCTTGTGGCACAGCAGCGGCCAGTCCTGCATCATTCCAAGCATATGATCCCCCTTGATTTTATCCTCTTCCAGCTTCGGACAGTAGCGCTACAGGGTGGGCGGAGACAACATTGGATTATCGCCAAATTGAGGTTTTGCATCTGTAAGGATTTAGTATAGTCTTAAATAAAGCATAGCCGAAACTTGAAGCTTGGAGTTTGGTTTCTGTTTTCGGGGTTGTTTCAAGATGTGTTTGTTTGCGACGGGTTAAGGATTGGATTGGTGGTTTGACGTTCAGCGGTTTGATATGCGGTCATCGATCCGGATTAAATCCAGTGCCTTCGACAATGCGGAAACGCGCGGATTATCCGGTGCGCTCATGAGTGTGCAGAGTCAGCAACAGCAAATACATCCAAACCTCTGCGAACAGTTACAAAATTGTGAGACCCAGTTTGATGTTCTCAGATTGTTGCGTTCGCTCACATGTGCCTTCGGCTACCAGTACTTTTTTGTTGCCAATGGTGCGACGCCTGAAGAAAAGTCTTTCTCGGAAGCTATTGTCATCACTTCCGCACCCTCCGAGCTGGTTCAGAACCAGGAGGCAAAGCAGCCTGTTTCAAGTAACCCGGTAATTGGTATTCTGGGGCAGACCGGCGCACCTTTTGAATTCCGGCTGGATGATACGGCAGCAGCCGCACCAGCTGACTTCAGGTCGTTCCTGGAGGGCGTTTCCAGCGCCTTTGATCTCGATTGCTCGTTTGTTGTCCCTGTTCATCATCCCGATCACGGCCAATCGGTGGTCTTCTTTGTTGGCAAGCGGACACCGATGAACATCAGTGAAACCGCTGAACTCGCTCTGTATGCGCATCTGGTGCATCAGCGGCTGAGACAGGTTTCCGCAAGGCCTTCAAAACCGGATTCGCCGCTGACCGAGCGGGAACGTGAGTGTCTGATCTGGACCTCGGTGGGCAAGACATCGATTGAAATTGCCCAAATCCTGAGCCTGTCCGAGCACACCGTCAATCACTACCTGAACAACGCTGCCCGGAAATTTGATGCGGTCAACCGCACGCAAGCCGTGGCGCATGGCTTGCGTTTCGGCTTTATCGACTGATCAGGCTGCTGCTGGCACGAAAAGTCAGCCAGGCAGCGGCTGGGCTGTTCATTGCGCAACGGGATACCAGTAGCGGGCATTGGCTTCTCCGCGAATGATCCTGACGTGTTGGTTGGCAAAAACCCGGTAGGGATGGCTCCATTCGCCATCGGGCCATTGCACACGGATCGTCGCACGCTCGGAGACACCGAGGCCCAAATGGACAAACCCGGTCTGGCCTGAGGCGTGGCCGCCGCCGATCTGTATCCTGCGGGTCTGGGTACGTGTGCCGGTCCGGACAGAAATCAACGAACCCACAGCCGATGGATTGATCTTGCCGTTGTCGAGTTCGATCTTCACCCAGTTGCCGAGCGGCCGGTGACCCCATTCTGTCGCCGCACCGAGGTTGCGGAACAGACTTGCGGGATGTTCGCGGTTGACGACCAGCAGGTCGAGCATGCCGTCCATGTTGAAGTCTTCGACTATTGCTCCGCGCCCTCGCGTTTTAAGCGCGATGCCGGCCTCCATGCCTTTTTCATGAAATGTGTCATCAAAGCCGCCGAGCAGCAGGTTGTCCGGGTCGTAACTCGCGAAATCCGGCATCGCCTGCACATTGCCTTTGGCAATGAACAGGTCCGTCTTGGTGTCATTGTTGAAGTCGGCGAATTCGCTGTGCCAGCCTGTGGAAGGTTTGGAATCCCCTCCCGTATAGGGCCTGTGTGCGGTGGCGCCTCTCTCGAAGGCAATGTCCCGGTAGGTCGGCCGGTCTTCACCGGCTTCGTCGTCGAGCTTTTGCAGCTTGGTATCGCCCATAGAAGTCAGGGCATATTCGGGCAAGCCGTCGGCATCGAAATCGGTTTCGGCTATTCCCATGCCCCATACTGTCAGCCTCTGCCAGCCCTGCGACGAGGTGTACAGCCGTGGTGGCCGCCCTTCGGACATTTCCCACAATTGCTCTTCTCCGCCGCGATAATACTGCCGGTCATTGGTAATCCTCAGATCGGGCTGGCCGGACCGGTTCCAGTCGGTAAACAGCAACGACAGGGCACAATAGCCGGGTTCGAGTTTCAGCGGCTCCGAATAGTCAGGTGTTTCTCCGGCACGGGAGCGGAGCAACTGGTTTGGCTCGCAGGTGCCGAACGGCGTCCCCGGTGCGGACCGGTCGACATAATTGCCGATAGCAATGGTGGGGAACCGGTTGCCCTTTTCCCATATCGCCGACATTCCGGTGGTCCATGCGCGGCCACCGTCAATGGCGAAGCTGCGATTGGCTTTTTCGAACTGGCAATCCGGGCCGCCCTTGAGCACCAGGTTTCGGCCAAGCCGCAACAGCACAAGATCCATATGCCGGTCGTTGTCGATGTCCAGCGGATAGGCACCCAGCACGCGGTCGAGATCTTCTTCCTTCAGTCCGGTGTCCATCGGCTTGAAGGCGAGCGCACCGCCGGTCGCGCTTTCATTGACGAAAAACTTCGCCGGCCCGGAGCCGCCTGCAATCACCAGATCAGGAAGCCGGTCGCCGTTGCAGTCAAAGCTCGCCGCGCCACCACCGACGAAAAACTCCCATCCGCCAGAATAACTCTGTTCAATGCCGGCGCTTGCGGCTTCTTCATGAAGAACTGGCACATCCGCTGTGAACGCGGTTTCTGCGCTGGCGGAATGGCCGAGGCCGGTGAGCCAGATAGCAGCCGATGCGAAAAGAGGAAAAAATCTCATCATGGGACAATCACCAGGGTCTTGAGAAACGCGATCAGATCAGACTTTTCCGCTTTTGCTGCTGCGTCATAGGCATCACGCGCCTGGCGGCCGTTCCCGCCATGGGCGAGAATGATCTCGTCGAGGCTGCTGAAGTCGTTGCGGTGCCCGTAAGGCTGGGTCGATCCCACGCCCCAGAGTTCCGCGGTTTGGAAGATGTTGCGGTCGACAAAGCGTTGCGACAACAATTCGTTGCCCAGCGCATCGATCTGGTTGTCGGTCATCACATGCCGCTTGAGATCGCCAAACAGTGGCACCAGTATGCGCCCCTGGTCATCGCGGGGCAGGCTCTTTGCCCAATCCAACAGCGCGATATCATAGACCGCAGCCGCGCCGACCTGCCCGTCATTGAGAGTGCCGGCGAGGTCAAATGGCCCGGGATCCGCAAATGACAGGCTCTCGAGTGGAAGGGCAGGGCGATGACATGTGGTGCAGCCGAAATCTGCAAAATGTGTTTCACCGCGTGCCGCCGCCTCGGCCCAGCCGTCAATTTCGGGAACCATGCGAACCGGCGCCGGCAGGGTCGCCTGCCAGGCCACCATGGCTGACACATCGCCGGCCGTGATTTCTCCTGTCTTGCCATCGCCATCAAAATCATCAGAACCGGTCCAGCGCGCGCCAAACCGCTCGTCGGCCTGCATGCCATGATGCTGGTTGAGCGCATTGACGGTGAATTGCCTCAGCGATGTCATCACGCCCTTCTGTGTGAACGGACGGATCACCAGATCAGTATCAACACCGTCCAGTTCATCGAGATTGACCGAACCGTCCGGTTCTGCGGAAATATATCCGAAGTCAATTCCCTTTGCGGTGAGGTTCAGGCGCACCGCTTCACCGGTTTTGCGAGCCTGGGCCAGGGCCTCGGTGCGAACGGCCTGCAGGTCAAGGCTCATCTCGCGGGCCAGCAATTCGACAAGACCCGCACCGAAGAGGTGGTTTGTGCCCCGTTCGCTGGAAAACTGCGGGTCCAGTGAATCGAAGTCTGCGCTCTCAAATCCTTCCGACGCAAACACATTGGCGACAAAATCACCGGCACCCCCGCTTGCGGGCTGATTGTGGCAGGCGGCACAGGATCCGGCATCCGGCCCCGCGGTTCTGAAAAAGGCCTGTTCACGCGGATGCTTGCGCCGGGTCGGATCAATGGCTTGCGTTGCCTCCGGCCGGCCAACGCCGTCGAGCGTGGTGAAGCTGGCTTCAAACAGCGCCTTGCCGGTTTCGGTCAGCGTCTCGAGCTCGTCCCTGGACAAAACACCCGTGGGCATTTCTGCAATTGCACCCAAGGCCCGGGTCCGTTCCGACCATGGCTCATCTGCCAGGGCAACTCCTGTGATCAGAAATTGCAGCGCCAGTGCGGATACAAGGCTGCGTCTCAATCGTAGCCTGCCGGTCGAGTTTTTCATGCGGCTCCTCCTTGCCCGAAAATTTTGGGCGCGATGACATCGCGGTCAATCGCTGACATGGTGTGGTTGAGATGGCCTTCGAAGACCAGGCGCTCTTCGTCCAGCGAAGCCGACATCTCGGGTGGCCCCTCGATCTGGACTCCGAGCGAAGCGGAAAGACCGTCATCGATACCGGGCCGCATAAGATCAAAGAAGCGGACTCCCGGACCCGTAAAGATTACCGGCATCTTGCCGTGAAGACTGATCAGACGCGCCAGTCCGTTGCCGATGGCCGTGCCGGCCTCGCGAAAGGCGGACTTCGCCACGCGGTCGCCGTGCCTCGCCTGATCAGCGATTTTCTCGATTTGCATAAACGGTACAAAGTTTGCCGGAGTTGTGCTGGGCGGAACTTTAAAGGCCGCCCGAAGAATGGCGTATGAACCGGCATAAGCTTCAATGCAGCCCTGGGATCCGCAACGGCAAAGCGCACCGCCGTGGCTGTGAATCATGTGGCCGAAACCCGGCGCGCGGGCGCGGGGAGACTCATAGCTGTCGGCATGCACCACCCCAAGTCCGATCGAATGACCCAAAGACAGGGCTGCCAGACGTGGAATTGACTTGCCCAGGTTCTGGCTCAGCGAGCTGTGCAGAGCACTGGCGACCAGCAGGCTCTCATGGTTGAGTGTAACCTTTGCCTGCCAGTCCGGCGCAAGCGTCTTGCGCATGTCGATCTGCTGGCTTCCCAGTACGGATGACCACAGCAATGTGGTGTTGTCATCCGCGACAAGGCCTTTGGACGAGATCGATATGGCCTTGAGATCGTTGCGGGAGATCCGGGATTTTTCAGCTAGCTTGAAAAGCGCGGCGCGAATGTCTGCGGCGAATGCCTCGACCTTTTGCCCGGCATTGTCGCGCTTTTCCTCGATGCGGTAGATCAGTGTGCCCGAATAATCGACCATCGAGTATTGAAGGACGTCCGACGAAATCCGGATAAAGGCGGCATAGGCGGCAGACCGCCGCTGCTTGAACATGATGCGTGGACGACCCCGTCCGCCCGCAGCCGGCGCCACCGTGCGTTCAATGATATTCTCGGTTTCAAGGTCCTGTGTAATCGCCGTCACAGTTGCCGAAGCGAGCCCGGTCTCTCTTGCGAGATCGGTGTGTGACTGGCCAGTCCGGCGCCGCAATGCTTCGAGCACGAGCGCACGGTTCTGCTGGCGAATAAGCTCTGTGCTGGACTTCGTCAGCATTGTCGCCGCCGCCAGTTCATCGCCGTAAATTAACTCCCGTTCCTCACTGCATGACAGGCCGGCTCTTGCGACCGTTCCCTCCCATGCTCTCTCCCTGCACCGGACCGGAGGACATGTTATCTCCCCGCGGTGGTTCTGTCTTCAGGCTAGTGGCTTTTTCCCCGTGCTTGCTGCTGGCCGAAAAAACGCCATGCGGCAACGGTGCTTTCGTCTGAGTTGACAGCGTGGAGCAAGCCTGACATTAATTTTCTCGACTGTCGAGAAAAAGCTCGCGTATTGGCTGTGGGTCTTGCAGTTGGACATTGGCCGGACTGGAAAGCCCGTCCGGCAGGAAAAATTCCTTGGGAGGACTACATGAAATCGATTATCCATCTTCTGGCCGGATCGGCCATTGCGCTCACCATGTCGACGGCAGCTTTTGCCAAGGACATGAAGATCGGCGTGTCCTGGTCGAACTTTCAGGAAGAACGCTGGAAGACTGACGAAGCCGCAATGAAGGCCGCGATCGAAGCAGCCGGCGACACTTACGTTTCGACTGACGCACAGTCGTCCGCTGCCAAGCAGCTTTCCGACATCGAGAGCCTGATGGCTCAGGGCGTCAATGCACTGATCGTTCTGGCCCAGGACACACAGGCCATCATTCCTGCTGTTCAGGCCGCTGCCGACGAAAACGTGCCGGTCATCGCATATGACCGTCTGATCGAAGACAGCCGCGCGTTCTATCTCACCTTTGACAACGTTGAAGTGGGTCGTATGCAGGCCCGTGCCGTGTTGGCCGCTGCGCCGAAGGGCAACTACGTCATGATCAAGGGATCGCCAACCGATCCGAACGCGGACTTTCTCCGTGGTGGTCAGCAGGAAGTTCTGCAGTCGGCCATTGATGCCGGCGACATCAAGATTGTTGGCGAAGCCTACACCGACGGCTGGCTGCCGGCCAACGCTCAGCGCAACATGGAACAGATCCTGACCGCTGAAGACAACAAGGTCGATGCTGTCGTGGCGTCGAATGACGGCACCGCGGGCGGCGCTGTTGCCGCTCTGACTGCACAGGGCATGGAAGGTATTCCTGTCTCGGGTCAGGATGGCGATCACGCCGCTCTCAACCGCGTTGCCAAGGGCACGCAGACCGTCAGCGTCTGGAAGGATGCTCGCGCCCTCGGCAAGGCTGCCGGCGAAATCGCCGCCCAGCTGGCAGGCGGCACGGCCATGGCTGATGTCGACGGCACCATCGAGTGGACGTCGCCTTCAGGCACCACGATGACTGCGATGTTCCTGGCGCCTGTTCCGATCACCAAGGACAATCTGGAAACAGTTGTTGATGCAGGTTGGATCAGCAAGGAAGACCTGTGCCAGGGCGTTTCCGGCGGTCCGGCTCCCTGTAACTAAGACGTCACCTTCGTTGCAAATCAAGTAAATGGTGTCCCCGGTCTTCACGACTGGGGACACATCTTTGCTTCAGATCCGGAAGACGGTCATGACCGATACGCCCACTCCTGCGAGCGCGCCGCCGAAGCCGCGAAATTTTTTCTCCGCACTCGAAATTGACACACGCCTGCTTGGCATGATCGGCGCTTTTGTCGTGATCTGCCTGATTTTCAATTTCCTGACGGACGGGCGTTTCATGACGCCCCGAAATCTCTTCAATCTGACAATTCAGACAGCGTCCGTTGCAATAATGGCCACCGGCATGGTGTTCGTGATTGTCACGCGCAACATCGACCTTTCCGTCGGATCGCTGCTGGCGACCTGCTCGGCCATGATGGCGATGACACAAACCTGGTTTATTCCCGACCTGATGGGATTTGGCCTCAATCATCCGGCGACGATGCCGATCGCGATTGTCGTCGGTATCTTTGCGGGCCTGATCATCGGCGCTTTTCAGGGTTGGCTGATTGGTTACCTGACGATCCCTGCCTTCATCGTAACGCTGGGCGGATATCTGGTTTGGCGAAACGTTGCATGGCACTTGACCAAGGGTCAGACGATCGGTCCGCTGGATGAGAATTTCCAGTTGTTCGGCGGCATCAACGGCACGCTCGGCGAAACCTGGAGCTGGGTCTTCGCAGCTGTCGCCATCATCGGTTCAATCTATGCATTGGCCCAGACACGTCGCACCCGGATGGCGCACGAATTCCCGGTCAAACCTCTATGGGCCGAAATTCTGATCGGCGCGATCATATCGGCGACCATCGTCGGTTTTGTAGCGGTTCTCAACGCTTACGAGATCCCGACAGCACGGCTGGCGCGGATTTACGAGGCGCGGGGCGAAATACTGCCGGAAGGCGCCGTAGAGGGCTATGGTATCCCGATCTCGGTTCTGCTGCTGATTGTAATCGTCATCATGATGACCATCATTGCGCGGCGCACCCGGGTCGGGCGGTACATCTTTGCAACCGGTGGCAATCCCGAAGCGGCAGCGCTGGCTGGTATCAACACGCGGATGCTGACGGTCAAGGTCTTTGCCATCATGGGCGTTTTGTGCGCCATCGCGGCTCTCGTGGCATCATCACGCCAGACCTTCCACTCGAATGACATCGGAACGCTGGATGAATTGCGGGTGATTGCTGCGGCCGTCATCGGCGGCACAGCGCTTGCCGGTGGCATGGGCACAATCTACGGCGCGGTTCTTGGCGCATTGATCATGCAAAGCCTGCAATCGGGCATGGCAATGGTTGGTGTCGACGCGCCTTACCAGAACATGGTCGTCGGTTCAGTGCTTGTTCTCGCCGTCTTCATCGATATCCTCTACCGCCGTCGGACGGGAGACAAGACATGACCGCACCGCTTGTTGAAATGCGCGACATGGTGAAATCCTTCGGAGGCATCAAAGCCGTCGACCATGTCACGATTGATCTGTATCCGGGGGAAGTGGTCGGCGTGCTTGGCCACAACGGAGCCGGCAAGTCCGTATTGATGAAAATGCTGTCAGGCGCGTTGCGGCGCGATGGCGGAGAGATCTACATCAATGGTGAAAAGGCGGAGATCAACAATCCACGCGATGCGCGGGATTATCAGATCGAGACCATTTACCAGTATCTCGCGCTTGCCGACAATCTCGACGCTGCGTCCAACCTGTTTCTCGGGCGCGAGTTGATGAACCCGACCGGTTTCCTTGACGATGCCCAGATGGAAGCCGAGACCCGCAAGATCCTTGCCCGTCTCAATCCGAATTTCCGGCGCTTCCACACTCCGGTGTCGGGTCTGTCTGGGGGGCAGCGTCAATCGGTTGCGATTGCACGTGCTGTCTACTTCAATGCCAAGATCCTGATCATGGATGAACCGACTGCCGCTCTTGGTGTGCAGGAAACCCAGATGGTTGCCGAGTTGATCGAGCAGCTCAAATCGGAAGGCATCGGCATCTTGCTCATCGATCACGACATTCATCAGGTGAAGATGTTGTGCGATCGGGCAAATGTCATGAAGAACGGCCAGCTTGTCGGAACCGTCAAGGTTGATGAGGTCACCGAGGATGACATGCTCGGTATGATCATCGCCGGCAAGTGTCCGCCTAACGCGATACCGGGGCCGGGGGCTCTGCAGAACGCCTGATACAAAACCAAACCGGGGCTTTTGGCCCCGGTTTTTTGTTGCGGCGCCGCATAAATTTTGAGGCAAGAGATCAGGCAACGACGATTATATTAGCAAAGAGTATATTTTTCAGTGAGTTAAGTAAGTTTACCGGATGATAAACTTTTTTCAATTTTCCTATTGCAATGCAGCATAAACTGTTCCATATATCAATCAACGCCACGCCGAACTCCTCCTCCTCCCAATTCGGCATGGCAGTAGTCAGGGCGACAAGGCCGGGATCCTCCTCCCAAGCACCGGTCAAGACGTCATGACGAAGTACAAACGCCTGCCTGGCTCTGCCCGGCAGGCGTTTTGTTTTTCATGCGTTGCTTTGTGAAGCGCTTGCCTGGAGTGTTGCCGGGTTGGCCGCCTACGTCGCCGTGCAGCACTCGGCTGCGCCAAGTTTCACGTCTGTTCGGGAAAGAACTGCGCCTTGTGCTCATGCGCAACGGCGGAGATGTGATCTGCCACGGTACGGACCCGCGCCAGGTCACGCGCCGATTCGTGATAGACCATGAAGTATGAGCGCCCGATGCGATGTTGCGGCAGCACCCTGATCAGTTCGGGGTCGAGGCTGGCGATGTAATCATGCAGCACGGCGATGCCTGCGCCCGAGCGCACGGCTTCCGTCTGTCCGGTAGCGCTGGAAATCTCGAACTGTGCCGTCCAGTTGCGCAGGATCTCGCGGGTGAACTGCAGCGAAGGCGAAAAGATCAGATCCTCGACATAACTGATCAGGCGATGCTGCTTGAGATCGTCCGCAGCCATGGGCATGCCGTATTCTTCGAGATAGGACCGCGAGGCGTAGAGCGACAGCGAGTAATCCACCAGCTTGCGTGCCACCAGCCGTCCTTCCGCAGGACGTTCCACGGTGATGGCGATGTCGGCTTCACGTTGCGGCAGAGAAAAACTGCGCGGCACCGGCACCAGTTGCAGGCGCAAGTCCGGATGCCTGGCAATCAGCGCGCCGAGCCTGGGCGCCAGGAAGGACACGCCGAAGCCATCCGGCGCTCCAATCCGGACTGTGCCGGAAATGGCACTGTCGGTACGCCCCAGATTGGCCTGCGCTGCCAGCATCTCGGCTTCCATGCGCTCGGCATGTGCCAGAAAGGCTTCGCCTTCGCCGGTCAATCCGCAGCCATTGGTGCGGCGGACCACCAGTTGCGCGCCAAGCGCTGTCTCGAGTGATGTTATGCGTCGCGCGGCGGTGGCGTGGTTAATCCCAAGCCGCCGTGCGGCGGCCAGGATCTGTCCTGAGCGGGCGACAGCAAGAAAAACCCTGATGTCATCCCAGTTCATCGAGCTTATCCGAACACAACGGTCTTGTGACCGTTGAGCATGACCCGCGATTCTACATGCATCTTCACTGCGCGCGCCAGCACGCGGGCCTCGATATCGCGGCCGGCAGCAACGAAGTCATCTGCCGTCATGGCATGGGTCACACGTTCGGTTTCCTGTTCGACGATCGGGCCTTCATCGAGGTCCGCAGTGACGTAATGTGCGGTGGCGCCGATCAGCTTGACGCCGCGTTCATGTGCCTGATGGTAGGGCTTGGCGCCCTTGAAGCTGGGCAGGAACGAGTGGTGAATATTGATCACCTTGCCGAACAGGCGGCGCGACAGCTTGTCGGAAAGCACCTGCATGTAGCGCGCCAGGATGACCAGGTCCGCGCCGCTTTTGGTGGCCAGTTCCAGCAATTTCTCTTCCTGCTCGGCCTTGGTGTCCTTGGTCACCGGCAGGTAGTGATAGGGAATGCCTTCAAGCTCGGCGATCTTGCGGCTGTCCTCGTGATTGGAAACAATTGCCACCACTTCGGCATCGAGCCAGCCAACGCGGATCTGGTAGATCAGGTGCAGCATGGCATGGTCGAATTTCGACACCATGATGATGATCTTGGGGCGCTTCGAGAGATCGTTGATATCGAGCCGCATTTCAAACCGTGCGATCGGAGCTTGCAGCGCGCGCTTGACTGCCTGGGCGTCAACACCATCCGGCGTTTCAATCGCGATCCGCATGAAAAAACGGTTGGTCTGGCGATCCCAGAACTGACTGGATTCAGCGATATTGGCGCCAATCGCGGCAAGTTCCGTGGTGATCGCAGCGACAATACCTGGCTGATCAGCGCAGGCGATGGTGATAACAAAGTGCGGATGCGCCATGACAGTCTCCGGTTCAAAATGGTTTCGATCGTCGACCACCATCCAGCGGATTTGCAGCATCCATCCGGGACGGTCAACCCCGCCCCGGAATTGGTGTGAGACCAGTCTAGCCGTGGGCGATCATTACATGCCGCACGGCGGTATAGTCCTCAAGGGCGTAAAGCGACATGTCCTTGCCATAGCCCGACTGCTTGATGCCGCCATGTGGCATTTCGTTGACCAGCATGAAGTGCGTGTTGATCCAGGTGCAGCCATATTGCAGCCGCGAGGCACAGCTCATCGCCTTGGAGATGTCCTTGGTCCAGACCGAGGAGGCCAGTCCGTACTCGGAATCATTGGCCCAGGTGACGGCCTCCTCTGCGTCCGAGAACCGGGTCACGGATACCACCGGGCCGAACACTTCGCGGCGGACGATTTCATCCGATTGCAGCGCACCGGCGATCAGCGTCGGCTGATAGTAGAATCCATTTCCCTCGCCGGATTTGCCGCCGGTGGCGACTTCGATGTGTTTCATCTCGGTGGCGCGTTCGACGAAACTTGCCACCCGGTCCCGCTGCCGTTTGGAGATCAGCGGACCGATCTCGTTCTCGGCGTCATCAGCCTGATCATATTTGATGCTGGACACCGCGCTCGCCAGATTGGCGACGAGCTTGTCGTAAATCTTCGGTCCGGCGTAGATCCGGCAGGCGGCCGTGCAGTCCTGTCCGGCATTGTAGTAGCCGAAAGCACGCAGCCCATCGACCACTGCATCGATATCGGCGTCGTCGAAGACAATGACCGGCGCTTTTCCGCCCAGCTCCAGATGCGTGCGCTTGACTGATTTGGCTGCCGCCTGCAGCACCTTCTTGCCGGTGGCGACATCGCCGGTGATCGACACCATGTTGATCTTGGGATGATTGATCAGCGCATTGCCGACGCTTTCGCCACGGCCGAGAATGACATTGACGACGCCTTCGGGGAGAATGTCAGCGAGGATCCTTGCAAATTTCAGTGCCGTAAGCGGGGTTTGCTCGGATGGCTTGAACACCACGGTGTTACCGCCACCGATCGCCGGTGCCAGTTTCCATGCCATCATCATCAGCGGATAGTTCCATGGCGCGATCGAGGCAATGATCCCGATCGGATCACGGCGGACCATCGAGGTATGGCCTTCCATATATTCACCCGCTGCCTGACCCGGCATGCAGCGAACGGCGCCTGCGAAAAACCGGTAGCAATCGACAATGGCCGGGATCTCGTCATTTCTCACCGCATTGATTGGCTTGCCGCAGTTGAGCGCTTCCAGCGCAGCAAAACCGTCGGCTTCCGCCTCGATCCGGTCGGCGATTTTCAGCAGATAAGCCGAGCGCTGCGCCGGCGTGGTCCGCGACCAGGTGGCAAATGCCTTTTCGGCCGCATTGACTGCTGCCTCGATCTGGATCGATGAGGCCTCTGGCAGGTTGAGGATCGTCTCGCCCGTGCGCGGGTTGAAGATTTTCTCTTCCGCTTCCGTCCCGGCCTCGAAGCGGTTGCCGATCAGCATTTGGGTGTCCATGGCGTTTCTCCCGTGTGTTATTTGCCCTGTCCGGAGATCTGGTCTCCGTCCCGGGTGAGGTAATAGGCAGCAAGAATGGGCAGGAAGGTAACCAGCACCACCACCATCGCCACCACATTGGTGACCGGGCGTTGGCGGGGCCTGACGAGCTCTTCAAGCATCCAGATGGGCAGCGTGGCCTGTTGGCCGGCGGTGAAGGTGGTGACGATCACCTCGTCAAACGACAGCGCGAAAGCCAGCATGCCGCCGGCGAGCAGCGCGGTGCCGATATTGGGCAGGATCACATGGCGGAAGGTCTGGAACCCGTCGGCGCCAAGATCCATCGACGCTTCTATCAGCGAGCCCGACATCCGCCGGAACCGCGCTACCGCATTGTTGTAGACGACAACCACGCAGAAGGTGGCGTGGCCCAGCACGATGGTCCAGAACGAAAACGGGATCTCCGCCAGATTGAACGCAGAGCGCAGCGAGATGCCGGTGATGATGCCGGGCAGCGCGATTGGCAGGATGACCAGCAGCGAAATCGCCTCACGTCCGAAAAACTTGGTCTGCGAAATCGCCGCGGCACATAACGTTCCGAGTGTCAGCGCCACCACCGTCGAGATCGAGGCGACGCGAACCGACAGGCCAAGCGCTTCCCAGACATCCGGCCGGTTCCAGGTCACTGCAAACCATTTCAGCGTCAGGCCCGGGGGAGGGAACTGGTAGCTCTTCTCCTCGGTGGTGAAGGCATAGAGAAAGATCAGCAGGATCGGCAGATGCAGGAAGGCGAGGCCGATGCCTGCCGCGATCTTCAGTCCCGTCGGGGTGCGGTTTTGCTTGTCAGAGCGCATTGAATGCCCCCGCACGTTTGGCCAGCCACAGATAGATCCCCATGATCACCACCGGCACCACGGTGAAGGCTGCTGCCAGCGGGATGTTGCCGGCTGTGCCCTGATGCGCATAGACGGCCATGCCGATGAACAGGTGCGATGTCCCGATGATCTGCGGAATGATGTAATCGCCGAGCGTCAGCGAGAAGGTGAAGATCGACCCGGCAATGACGCCCGGCAGCGCCAGCGGCAAGAGCACATTGCGGAAGGTCTGTCCCGGTGATGCGCCAAGGTCTGCAGAGGCTTCCAGAAGATTGCCGGGAACCCGTTCAAGCGCTGCCTGCATCGGCAGGATCATGAAGGGCAGCCAGACATAGACGAAAACCAGGAACGTGCCGGTGGTGCTCAGCGAGAGAGAATTGCCGCCCACAACCGGAAGGGCCAGCCATCCGTCGATGAGGAATGTCAGGTGCAGCTTGTCGAACACCCAGGTGAGAATGCCTTCCTTGGCCAGGATCAGTTTCCAGGCATAGACCTTGACCAGATAGCTCGACCACAACGGCAACATCACACCCAGATAGAAAACGGCTTTCCACCGCCCCTTTGCATAGCGTGCCGCGTAATAGGCAATCGGAAAAGCGATGATTGCCGAGGCGATGGTCACCATCCCCGCCATGGTGACGGTACGGATGATAATATCGAGATTGGAGGGCCGCAGCAGTTCGCCGTAGGTCTTCAAGGTGAATTCGCGCACCACCAGGCCGGAGAATTCGTCAATCGAGAAGAAGCTCTGGATCAGGAGTGCGAACAGGCTGCCCAGATAGATCACCCCGAGCCACAGAAGCGGCGGAGTCAGCATCAGAAACAGCAACAGACTCGGCTTGCGCCAGAACGCATCCGACAGCGCTCCGCCTATGCCGCCGCGGCCGGGCAGGATTGCGCCGGGCACAGCTGTCGCCGTAGTGCTCATGCCTGGGCCCCCATCAGGTGCAGGGCATCATTGCCCCACGAAAAGCGCACGCTCTCGCCCTGATGCGGCACAGGCGTGCCAGAGGGAAGCAGCACATTGATCTTCTCGCCCGCCAGATCCAGCGTCACCCGGGTCGCGCTGCCCAGAAAACTCGTGGCTGAAACCTGAGCCTCATGACCGCCGTCGGTTCCAAGGTGGATGTCTTCAGGCCTGAGGCTTGCCCATTCGGCGGGGCCGCCGAGCCGCTGGGTGATGTCGGGTGGAAGCACATTGGAAGAGCCGACAAAATCGGCGACAAAGCGAGTCTTGGGGCGGCGGTAAATGTCTTCGGGCGTGCCGGTCTGCATGATCCGGCCTTCATTGAAAACGGCAATACGGTCAGCCATCGACAGCGCTTCGCCCTGATCGTGGGTGACAAAGACAAAGGTGATGCCGAGTGCCTTCTGCAGGACTTTCAGTTCTTCCTGCATCTGCTCGCGCAGCTTCAGGTCCAGCGCCCCGAGAGGCTCGTCCAGCAACAGCACCTTCGGTTTGTTGACCAGCGCCCGAGCGAGTGCCACGCGCTGCCTCTGGCCGCCGGACAATTGACCGGGCTTGCGCGCGCCATATCCCGGCAGCTTGACCATTTCGAGCGCAGCTTCGGCGTCGCGCAGGCGCTCGGTCTTTCCGACCCCGCGGATCATCTGGCCGTAAGCCACATTGTCAGCCACATTGAGATGCGGAAACAGCGCGTAGTCCTGAAACACGGTGTTGACGTTGCGCCGGTAGGGCGGAACCCCTTCTGCGGTCTCTCCGAAAATTTCGATATGCCCGGCGGTCGGCTGCTCGAATCCGGCTATCAGCCTGAGGCATGTTGTCTTGCCGGATCCCGAAGGTCCGAGCATGGCGAAGAATTCGCCCGGTTTGATCTCCAGGTCGACGGCGTCGACAGCGCGAACAGATCCGAAATGGCGCGAGACCTGTTGAAATGAGACGGCATATGTCATGGAGAGTCCAGATCAGTCCTGATGGCCTGACTACAGGGCGCGCGGGCAGTACTACATCAGGGTATTGAGGTTGGGCGCCAGTCTCCCTCCCCAAACGAGGGGAGGGAGGGCAGGCGCAAGTGGTGGGGGCTTAGCGGCCGCCGATCACGCCGATATAGTCAGAGACCCAACGATAGTAAGGCACGCACTCGCCCTGGCTTTCGCACTTCGACACCGGAGTGGTCCAGAAGTTGATCTTGTCGAAGTCGTCCAGGCCATTGGCGGTGCAGCCTTCGGCTGTCTGCATGCCGCGGCCGTCGGTGCAGGCTGCCGGCACTGCCGGGTTGGCGCCAAACCAGACCGAGAGATCGGACTGCAGGTTGGACGCCAGCGAGTGCTCCATCCACATATAGGCGCAGTTCGGGTTTGCGGCATCCGCATGCATCATGGTGGTGTCGGCCCAACCGGTTGCACCCTCCTGCGGGATGACCGATGCCACCGGCACATTGTCGCCCTTGAGCAGATTGACCTGGAACGGCCAGGAGCCGGAGGCGACAACACCTTCGTTCTTGAAATCGTCAATCTGGATGAACGCGTCATGCCAGTAGCGGCCGACGAGAGTGCGCTGCACGCGCAGCAGATCAAGTGCTTCCTTGTACTGATCTTCATTGAGCTCGTAGGGGCTCTTGATGCCAAGCTCCGGCTTGTGGAACATCAGATACTGCGCAGCGTCTGCAATATGAATGGGACCGTCATAGGCCTGAACCCGGCCCTTGTTGGTCTTGCCATCCGGCAGATCCATCTCTTCGAATACGACATTCCAGGATGTCGGTGCCGCATCCTTGAAAGCTTCGGTGTTGTACATCAGCACATTCGGCCCCCACATATAGGGCGTTCCGTAATGCACGCCGTCGACGGTGTGCCAGGGCGCATCCTTGAGGCGGTCATCGACTGTCGACCAGGACGGAATGAGATCGGTATTGACCGGCTGCACCCGCTTGCCTGCGATCAGCCGGAGCGAGGCGTCGCCCGACGCGGTGACCAGGTCGAAGCCGCCTTCATTCATCAGCGCCACCATCTCGTCGGATGTATTCGCGGTTTTGACGTTGACCTTGCAGCCGGAGGCTTCCTCGAATTTGGTGACCCAGTCAAAAGCCTTGTCGGTTTCGCCGCGTTCAAGATAGCCGGCCCAGGCGACAATATTGACCTGGCCTTCGCCCGGCCCGACTTCGGTCATCATGTCCGCCGAGGCAAGACCCGGTGTCATGACCGAAAGCGCCATCGCCATGGCCGTGCATGTGTTCAACATCTTTTTCATCTGTTTGAGCTCCCACCGTTGGTGGCCGCCAAAATAGCGGCCAGCGTCGGGAGCCAAGAGTGATACGACCCGTCTGAGTGCGCAAATACTTTTATCAGAATTGTGATATCGGAAAATCCGATATCATGTCTCCTTAACTCCGCCTGATTCAGGAGAGGAAGCGGCGCTTTCAGGCCGCGCCGTTGAGATCCGATGTCCGGCCGATTGAATCCAGCCGGTCCTGCAATGCGAGCCGGTCGATGCTTCTCAGTGGCAGGTTGGTGAAAATCGAAATCCGGGCATTGAGCATGCGGTAGGCTTCGGAGAAGGCAAGCCGCTTTTCTGCGTCGGTACCTGTAGCGCTGGCGGGATCGGGAATTCCCCAATGCGCGGACATCGGTTGTCCGGGCCAGACCGGGCAGCTTTCGTTTGCCGCATTGTCACAGACCGTAAAAACGAAATCCATAGTCGGAGCGCCGGGGGCGGCGAACTCGTCCCAGTTTTTTGATCGTGCGAAACCGGTATCGAAATTCATTTGCTTTAGTAGATCCAGGGTGAAGGGGTGAACCTCGCCCTTGGCTTGAGACCCTGCTGAATAGGCCTTGAAGCGGCCCTGGCCGACGCGGTTCATGATCGCTTCCGCCAGGATCGACCGTGCCGAGTTGCCAGTGCAGAGGAACAGCACGTTGTAGATCTTGTCTGTCATGGTTTTCTCGCTTGTTATGACATCGAGGGTATAGGCGACTGCCGACCCGGAAGGGGTCTCAAGGAAACTTATCGCATCAATAAATCCAGAATACTTGATAAATAGATTAGTGCAATGCCTGATCGACGGATCCGGCGTCAAATGGCCTGAGTCACCGGTTTCGCTGGTGTCTGCCGGGCTGGGCTGTCAGCGCTGCCGGATGGCTCTTTGGGCCTGGGACAGATCGATGAAGTCGCGCGCGGCTTGTGTCATCTGGCTGCCGCGCCGCCAGGCCACCCCGACCTGAACCATCGGCAGGCTGCCTGATACATCGCGGCTTTCGATCCGGTCACCTTCCAGCGACCAGGGCCGGTAGACCAGATCCGGCAGCAGCGCGACACCGGCCCCCGTGGCAACCAGGCTGCGCACCGCTTCCACCGAACGCGTTCTGAAGGCAATTTTCGGACGTGAGCCGATGGCGCTGAGCAGTTTGCCGGTGCTTTCCTCGATTTCATCGATGGTCAGCATGATCACCGGCTCTTCCGCCACATCGGCCACGGAGATGCTTTCCGCCGATGCCAGCCGGTGGCCGAGCGGCAACCACAGCCGGTAGGGCGAAACCTCCAGGATTTCGGTTTGCAGCGCCATGCGGTTGCGAAGATTGGAAATCACGATAACGGCGACATCCAGTTCGCCGCCGATCAGCAAATGTTCGAGATAATCGCCATTGTCCTCGATTGCCGAAACCGTAACGCCGGGAAATGCCCGCCGGTAGCGCGCCAGGAGATCGGACAGCACATAGCCTGCAACCAGCGAGGTCACGCCGAGATTGAGTGTGCCCGTGAGGCTTTCCTTGTCGTCCGAGAAGGTTCGCCTTGCATCGGAAACGTCGGAGAGGATCTTGGTCGCGTGACGCAGGAACTGGTGGCCCTTGTGGGTAATTGTCAGTCCGCGCGAATGCCGGTCAAACAGGTCTACGCCCAGATCCCCTTCAAGCTCCTTGATTGCCTCCGTGACCGCCGATTGCGAGATCGACAGGTTCTGCGCCGCACCCGAGACAGTGCCCTGGGCGGCGACGGCGACAAAATATTGCAACTGACGAAGTGTGAAGGCCATGGCGCATAACAATCAGCATTCGGCGGTGCTGACAACCATTGTCGGCTGCTGGGCCCTCTGTACCGCTTGTTTGAATGGAATGCGGTTGGTTAAGCCCTGATCCGCCATACCTGCCAAGGCGAATGGCGGTCGTCTTCTTCCTGTGTGGTTCAAAGACCCGCGGTCTCAACGCGTTTCAGACATTCGCTTGGATAATACGGCCAGTTTGCAGCCTCGCATGAATTGACCGATGCGCCTTTTGACGTGATCAGGCGGACGCCGCGTTCATTCTGGTGCCGGGCGACTCGGTCGCCTCGGTATGTGCGACCACCATCTGACGTGGGAGCTGATGCGGCAAAGGACATCAAAGACGGCTTGGTTGCGCCATTCAACATGGACAATCCATCCGCGTCGGCCGCAATCGAGGCGGCGCCCAGGGCGAGGACAGATGCGGAGATGAGAACAATCTTTTTCATGCCATACTAACGCCGCAGAACCGCCTTGGTTCCACTTGTAGCGACGCTGGCGCCTGGGAGGCACAAGCAGTCCGGCCTGTAACGGCAAAACGGCCAGACGCTCAGCTTTCCTTTCTCGATGATAGCCCTTACGTCTTCGTAACCTGAGTCGGAGCACCCCGCATGAGCCTGGACACCCGGATCGCCGAGAGCCGCCACGAGCATTATGAACGGCGCTGGATTGCGATGGCGGTCTTGCTGATCGCGGGTTTCATGAATCTGATCGATGTCACCATCGTCAATGTGGCGCTGCCCAGTCTTCAAGCCGGCCTTGGCGCCACCAGCTCCGAAATCGAATGGGTGGTGGCAGCCTATATCATGGCCTTTGCCATCGGGTTGCTGCCCTTTGGCCGGCTGGGCGACATGCTCGGCCGGCGCAGGATGTTTCTCATCGGCGTCGGCGCTTTCACCATTGCGTCCACGCTGTGCGGCCTCGCACCGGGAATCAATACGCTGATTGCTGCGCGCGTTCTGCAAGGCATCGGCGGCGCCATGATGACGCCGCAGACGCTGGCCATCGCGCAGGTGATCTTTCCGCCAAGGGAGCGTGCTGCTGCATTTGCCCTGTTCGGAGTGACGGCAGGCCTTGCTGCAGTCTCCGGGCCGCTGATCGGCGGTTTGCTGATCAATGCCGACATTATGGGCATGACCTGGCGGCCGATTTTTCTCGTCAATATTCCAGTCGGTCTGTTTGCCATCGTTGCCGGCCTCAAGTTCATTCCAGCCATGGAAGGCAACCGTGATGTTGGAATTGATCTTGGCGGCATCGTACTGGCGGCGCTGACATTGCTGCTGGTGGTGTTCCCGCTGATCGAGGGGCGCGAACTTGGCTGGCCGGTCTGGACCTTCGGACTGATGGCCGCGGCAATCCCCTCGGCGTGGCTTTTCGTGCACTGGCAGCATCGTCAGGCCGCGGCGGGTGCGCCGCAACTTCTGCCGGTGACGTTGCTGGGCAATTCCAGTTTTATGGGAGGAGTGCTCGTTGCGAGCCTGTTCTTTTCTGCCATTCCGGGCTTCTTCATGGTGTTTGCCGTGTTTTTGCAGACCGGATATGGCCTCACGCCTTTGCAGTCGGGATTGACGACTGTACCTTTCTCCGCGGGCATGTTCCTGACCTCGATGATGTCAGGAAAACTGGGGACCCGTTGGCAACGTCAGCGCATTTTCCTTGGCTCGGCCATGTTGTCAGTCGCGATGGTATGGTTGCAATCGCGTGTTGGCGGGCTGGATACGCCATTGCAGTCACTCATCTTTCTGCCGCCGCTTCTGATTGCCGGTCTCGGGCTGGGAACGGCCATTTCACCATTGTTTCAATTGGTTCTGTCCAATGTACCCAACCGGGACGCCGGATCTGCGTCGGGTGGGGTGCAATCCTTCCAGCAGGTTGGCGGCGCTATGGGCGTGGCGATCATGGGACAGTTGTTTTTCGGTCATCTGATGCACCGTGGCGCGCCCGGTAGTGCGGCTTTCGGATATGCCGCTTCCCTTGAAAGAGC
>Ga0114910_1000231_pt1 | contig 29991 bp, 18 predicted proteins | sample MalvireepMed_908_FD_83500 | JGI IMG/M metagenome (GOLD analysis project Ga0114910, IMG submission 83500) | Marine viral communities from the Global Malaspina Expedition - Malaspina viral metaG DeepMed_908 | ecosystem: Environmental > Aquatic > Marine > Oceanic | place: Mediterranean Sea...
ATCTGGCGAGTGCGGGTGCCGCCTCGACGGCCGACGCCGGCAGCTACGCCATCACCGCCTCGAATGCTTCCGGCAATCGTCTGAGCAACTACGACATCACCTATGCCGACGGCACGCTGACCGTCGACAAGGCGGCGCTGCTGATCACGGCCTCGGACGACAGCAAGACCTATGGCGACACGGCAAACCTGACCGGTTACACGTTCTCCGGTCTGGTCTCGGCCAATGGCGACAGCATCACTGGTGTGGATCTGGCGAGTGCGGGTGCCGCCTCGACGGCCGACGCCGGCAGCTACGCCATCACCGCCTCGAATGCTTCCGGCAATCGTCTGAGCAACTACGACATCACCTATGCCGATGGCACGCTCACCGTCGACAAGGCGGCGCTGCTGATCACGGCCTCGGATGCCAGCAAGACCTATGGCGACACCGCGAACCTTACCAGCTACACGTTCTCCGGTCTGGTCTCGGCCAATGGCGACAGCATCACTGGTGTGGATCTGGCGAGTGCGGGTGCCGCCTCGACGGCCGACGCCGGCAGCTATGCGATCACCGCGTCGAACGCGTCTGGCAATCGTCTGAGCAACTACGACATCTCCTATACCGACGGCACACTGACCGTCGACAAGGCGGCTCTGCTGGTCACCGCGTCGGACGACAACAAGACCTACGGCGACACCGCGAACCTGACCGGCTACACGTTCTCCGGTCTGGTCTCGGCCAATGGCGACAGCATCACTGGTGTGGATCTGGCGAGTGCGGGTGCTGCCTCGACGGCCGACGCCGGCAGCTATGCGATCACCGCGTCGAACGCGTCTGGCAATCGTCTGAGCAACTACGACATCTCCTATGCCGACGGCACGCTGACCGTCGACAAGGCCGCGCTGAAGATAGCTGCCGATGACAAGACCAAGGTTTACGGATCGCAGAACCCGCTCCTGACTTGGCAGGTTGTCGCCGGTGCACTTCTGAATGGGGACAGCTTAAGCGGGGGGCTTGCAACTGATGCCGATCAGGCGTCGCCAGCCGGAACCTACGCAATTACCCGTGGCACGCTGGACAATGCCAACTACCAGATCTCCTATCTGGGCGGGGTTCTTCTGATTACGCCGATGACTGCGCCAACGGATGATAATGGTCTGCCTGCTCATTTTGGCCCGGACAATCCGGCTCCGGCCGACTGGATTGCGAGTACGCAGCTGCCCGGTATGAGCTGCGATCAGGATAACGATATTGGCAGCGGTGAAAATCAGACGGAGTTGTGTTCTGTCTCGCCCTGACCGCAGTTCCGAAGCGTAGACCCGGCAATAGGAGTATCGCCGGGCAAACAGACTGGCTCGTAATGACGGCAATGCCGCTCCGATAAGACTCCGTTAACCATCAATGTTTACCCATTGCTAGGTATTCGGCTATCGGGGCGGCATTGATTTGCCGAAATTGCTTTGGCTTTTTCTAACAAGAAGCGCTTTCATTCGGCGTATTGCAGGCATGTTTCTAAACGCGCTGCAACCTCTGTGCTGGTGTTCTCAGCCATGGTTCAACCGCTATACGCTATCGAGCGTCATCCAGCGCCGGTTGCGAGCCAGGAAGCCACCAATTCCCTCCCAACAGGCGAGACACTGACCGGCTCGGATGACGCCACACCATTGGGGGTGAATGTCGGCGGCATTGCAGTTGACGATGCCATCAGCGAGCTTCCGAGTGGGGACATCAGCGGAGTTGAGATTGCCACCGCAAACCCCGTCATCAATGACCCGAAGCTCAGGAATACGCTCAACGGATTCATCGGTCAGCCATTAAGTTTCAAGCTGATAGACGATGTGCGAGCAGTCATTGTCAAACATATGCGGGATCGCAACCGCCCGCTGGTTGCCGTCATCGTGCCGCCTCAGGAAATTACCGGCGGTACGTTGCGCGTGGCGGTCCTGCCTTTCGTGGTCGGCGAAAAGAAGGTCGATAGGCTGCAGTCGGAGCATCGGCGCAGTTCCGATGAAGAGGTGCTCGGCTCGGTTCGGGTCCAGCCGGGAGAGGAAATCAACTCGCGGCAACTGATCGAGGATCTGAACTGGCTCAACCGCAGCCCGTTCCGCAAGGTTGGAGCGGTATTCGACAAGGGCCGGTTACCCGGAGAAACCGATATTACTCTGACGCTGCGCGATGACCGGCCCTGGCAGGTGTTCGGTGGTTACATGAACAGTGGGACGCAGGCGACAGGCTATGACCGGCTCTATGGAGGCCTCGCGGCGGAACTCCCATGGGACGCGCTGATCTCCTATCAATATGTGACATCACCGGAAACCGTCTACTCAGATGGACGCTTCCACAATCTCGCCGGCGACAAGGCCTATCTCTCTCACTCTTTTTCCTATGCTCAGGCTTTCGAAAACCGCATGCGCCTGACGGTGGACGGGAGCTATATCCACTCGCGCGCCCGGCAGACCAATGTTCTGGTTCAGGACAGCAGGCTGATAGAGACGGGAGCCCAGATATCCTTTCCTGCCTCCGCGCTCGGCCCTGCATCGGAAGTATTCGCTGGCGTGGAGGTAAAACAGCAGCAGGCCGAGAGGGAGTTCTCCGGCATTCCGCTTGGGGCTTCGAATATTGAGATCTACCAGTTGAACGCCGGTCTGAGTAGCAATGCTCAATGGAAGACCCATCGATTTGGTTATGGGTTGAAAGCCGTCTTCAGCCCAGGTGGGATCGGAGCAAACAATACCGATGCTGCGTTCCAGGCATTTAGTGCGAACACACGCATGAAATCCCGTTATGGTTATTTGCAAGCGTGGGGCAATGCTGCGATCGACCTGCCTGGCGACTGGCGTTTCGATGTCACCGGTCGCGGACAACTTGCCTCTGGGGTGCTGCCTGAGACCGAGCGCTTTGACATCGGCGGAACGGGATCCGTTCGTGGCTATTCGACCGGAGAAGCGAGCGGTGACCACGGTCTCGCCATCCAGACGGAACTGCATCTGCCGCTGATGGATTTGGGGCAGGTCTCGATTGATCTGTTTGGTTTTACTGATCACGGTAGAGTTTTTGACCGCAACACTAGCCGCTGGACGGAAATGACAAGCATCGGCCTCGGAGCCGGTCTGAAACTCGCCGACAGGCTTTCTTTGCAGGCAAGCTGGGGGCACACACTCGAAGCCGGGCCAGTCTCAAGAAAGCATGATAATCGTCTGCATGTCGGATTGACTGCGTACTATTGAAGCGGCACGGTCGCGCTGAGGAGTTGGAGCATACGGCAAACCCGGGCGCGTTTCACTCGGACTTGAAACGTTCTACTGACCCGTTGAAGCCGCAGCGCGCGCCTTTACCAGCGATTGGAGAACAACAAGCTGTTCGGCTGTCAAATCAATTGATTGCGGCAAGCCGAACTGTTTTTGGAACTCGTTGATCGCACCGGCAGTCTGCGTGTCAAAAACGCCGTCAACCGGACCAGGGTCGAATCCCATCTGCTTCAATTGTGCCTCGGTTTCAAGCTGTTTGTCATCATCCTGTTGTGCTGGAGGGGCTGTTTGAGCTGCCAGTTCAGCCGCAGCCGCGTCGTCGCCCCAGAGCTTCATCATTTCAGCGTCGTAGCCCATGATGGTAACAGCTGCCAGTGCTGGGTTCACATAGCCATCCTGATCAACCGTTTCGCCTTTTGCAATTGCAACGGCTCTGAACTCATGGCCCCCTTCGCCCACCATCCGGCCAACGATTTTTATAATCTCCCAATTGGCTGTTTTCCAGTCGTGCGAGTTCACCCCGGCAAGACGCGCGTTGGAAAAGCGCAGTGAACCAGTGCCAGACAGCGCGCCGGTATCGTCAACCTGGATCTGGAGGCTTCCGGTTCCCTTTCCAGCCCCCTCGCCAGTATCTTTAAGCTTAGCGGTGCCGTTTGTTCCGTCGAATATCAAGACGCCGTCGAACGAGACATAGGGTCCTTCGCGACCGAGATGGCCTTCTATATTTCCTCGCACCGTGTCCAAGTAATCCAAAGCGGAAATATTGACCTTGAAGCCTGAGCTGGCGCCATCAGGCACGGAAGATTTTTCGTAAAGAAACCCGTGCAGGTCGACATCACCAGCCTGCTGCCTACCGGAAGGTTCATAGCCATAGAACTCGTTTGATTGGCGATCATAGGAGAAATTCACCGAACCCGACCGGAAGTTCTGACCGTCCGGGCGATATTTTCCAGCCGTCACACTTCGTCTCTCATACGGTTGTGAATTGGGATGAATGATCTCGAAGAACTCGGTTGTTTCCACAGATCGCACAAGTTCCAGTCCCTCTTCGGGTTCTGATCCCCAGAGCTCTCCGCTCTTCCGGTCGAAGCAGATGTCAGTGATTTCAAGATCATAAGGCTTTTTGGCTTGAGCCGTGAAATGGTAATTGGCAATTGCGATACCTGGCTCATAGGCGCAGCTGTCCAGCTTGTGGTACGTGGCCCCGTTGTCCACTGTTCGCGTGGTCGCAGGACCTTTTGCACTACGTGCCGAGGCACCTAGTTTCTCGCTATTGGCGGCAATTTGAAGGATATCCGTGGCCGCAACCGGCATTGCAGCGGTCGAGTCTTGCTGGTCTGCCTTAAGATTTTCAGAGGCAACCTTGCAAACTCCGATAGCATTGCTTGAACCCTTCAAGGGAATTTGGGCTAATTGTCCATCCGACTGTTCGACCGTAAACTGGTTTCCACTCTTCAATCTCTTAACCACTGTATTGAAGAGATTGCCATCCTCTGGATTTTCAACTGCAAATGTTCCGTCAATGATCGCAAAAATTGCCTTGTAGCCATCGGTGAACGTAAGTGTCACCTCAGCGGTTTTGGATATGCCGCCCAGAATGGCCGTAAGAGAAAATCCCTCCTTGGCAGCGACGGTTTCGGGGCAACCAACGTAAAAGGAAGCGTCTTCACTGCTGTAACCCGCAGAGTAGGTGTTGCTGCTGCCGTCGAACCGCTTCCAGGGCCTAGTTTCCTTGGCCGTTGATTTTCCGCTGTTGTAAAGGACCTGCTTGCGACGTGAGAGGAAAAAACCGTTTCCGTCTGTGTTGAGGCATTTCAATCCGGTTTTTGATGAGGTGCAGATAAAGCCGCCGAACTCTCCCTTTACCCCATACTCCGCTACTTGCTGCGCACCTTTGGTCACGTCCTGCAGATCGCTGCAAACCAGCTTGGCAGGACCACGATCATACATCTCAAAGCTGTGCCCCCAGTCGCCCTTGCAGCTTGATGGGCGTGGTGAAGCAGGCGAGCCGGACCGGTTGATAATCGTGCAGGAGATATCTGATCCTTCAAATCCTTCACCCACAACGCATTGAACATTTTGCGACGGTGTTTCGAATGTCCAGACATCGGCGCGGGAATCTTGTGTCCCTGAGACATATCCAAATGCCGCAATTGCCAAAAGCAATCCGTTTCTCAACCCCACCAGCATGCTCCCCAAAAACATCATCATATGAAAAACAATTGAACATATACGGCATTCCCCATTTGAAACGCCTTCCGGCATTGTAACCGTGCCCAAAGCGGCTTTCAAAGCCGTTTTTTGCCTGTGGTTTGCTGAGGACGGTGCATATTATTACTTAACGCCATCAAGTCTTTCGTCTTGGCGACCGGAGTCCCGATTTGGCCACCCTGGCATTTAGCAACTTACCTTTGGGACGCGGGAAAGCGCCTATCGTTGCTGTCGTGTTTGATCGATCCGGCCGCTGTGCCCGTCAAGAACGGCATTCGTTCGCGCAGCAACAAGCGTCGTCCTACAGCCCGTTCTATCAATTGGGACACGGGCACTTTCGGCCCAATGCTGCCGTTCGCAAAGCGATGACGTAATGACAGCTTTGCGCCCTCAAGTCGGTCGTTCAGTCTTCTCCTGAGTTTTCTGTAAGCCGCCCTCCGCCTAATCAGACAGCATGACCGACTTACGGTGGAAAACAGACTGTTCGCTATTGGCATGAAATGCGCGGAAATTGCCCTAGCAGCGGCATCGCAAAGCCGCCGCGAAGGGCTCATGCGGTGTGGATTAATCAGCTAGCCTTACCCATGCGCTTTTTGTGAAAACCCGACAATCATTCGTGCCGCTGCCCAAAATGCTGGTCATCTCGTCCGGCAGTTTAACGTGGACTGTGGATAGATGCTGCATCTCTGTGGGGTTGATGACAGTCAAGTCCCACGTTACCTTGGTGCCACCAGGCATTTCAGTATTCATACCCGGCAGGGTATCAAAATTCATCTGCCATTTTTGCTTACCAGTCGCTGTCCACTTTCCGCGTAACTGGCCGGCATTGGGCAGTTGTTTTGGATGGAACGGCGGTGTGAAGTCGAGCCGCCGTGGTTCAAGCATTTCGGCTGGTAGCTTGCCGGCCATGGGGAATACGCCCTGCAACATGGACGGGCAGCCTTCCATTTGCGTTTCGCCAAGCTTTGCTTGCCAAAGCCCAGGACGTGGCTGAAGATCGCTTGAAGGCTCGTCTGGAAAGAGTTCGATTGGTGGCCGACCATTTCCTTCCGGCAGAGGCATTTCCGCAATGCGCGGTGCGCAATGATCGGGGCCCTTGTAAGTGAAACCGGAAGAATCTGCGCCTGTCAGCACAATAACTTCTGAAGGTGATAAAGACCCTTCAGCCGCCCATTGTCCGGATCGTGTGCGGGCATCGAAAATCGCTATTGCGTCTTTCGTGGGTGCGGGACCAATTAAGTCTTCCAGGTACGCGCGCACATCGTTTTTGGGTGATGTCCAGCTTGCTTGGCTGTTTGTATCAATTGTTATGACGGGTGAATTGCAGGCAAGAGCCGCTGCCGGGGCCACTGTCATGGCGGCGGCGAGAATGAGAGAAGACAATTTCATGTTCACTGACCTTCGATAATCGAGAAAACGCTGTTGAACTCGCTATCCGTGAGTTCAGTCGCGGAACCAAGCCCGTCAGCCGGCGCGGCGTTTGCGTTGGGGCGGGCGCTGGGGGAGAGCGTGTCGCGTATCAGGTTGAATTCATGAGTTGCGATGTAGGAGCTGAAATAGCAAAGCTCACCCAGCGCTGTTGGCTCACAGAGCTGGCCGCCGGGTTGATTGAGGCCGATCATTTTAAGGTTTCCACCGGGATCGCGGTCTACATACCAGCCAGTGAGCTTGCCTTCTGGGCCGGGCACCAGTGTTTCTGCGACCCAGCCACGGGGAATAGTGACCGAATATTCCGGGTTATACCGGACAATCGGACAATCGGCTTTCGGACCACAATTGGCATCGACTTCACCTGTTGTCAGTGTGTCTTGTAGCAAACGGAAATCGTCATACGCCTCTTCTGTGGGAGGCTGTCTGTCTCCATATAGAAACATGCACAAGTCGCCGGCACGGGTCCACTCGCAAAAACCATTCGAATCCAACCATTGATGCGGGTTGAGGACGATCATGCGCTTATTGCCGGTGGAGTCGTAGAACTCGACATAGGGTTGGTCGAGCAATGCGCCGGCATTTGCTGCCCCCGCTGTCATTGGCGTTAAGGATGGTTTGGTCGCGACCCAGAGTTCTGGCAGCACAAAGCTGAGATTGGTGTCGGGGTCTTTCACTTCGCACCAGCCGCCATTGAGGCAGTGATAGGCGTGATCTTCCCATGCAACGCCGTCTGGACCGGGTCCGTCGGGGGCGTGGGTCATGTCATCATCTGAGTAGGAGTGCGCCTCTAGTAGTGACGTTGCGATGTCGCCTGATGCGTCATCGGTGACTGCGCCAACCTCGATTGCGGTGCGGGCTTTTTCAACGATTTCGCCTCCAGCATCGTATCCGCGATACACAAGGTCATAGGTTCCGGGCTCTGTTGGGGCTTTTATTTTTTGACCCAAAGCGATGTCACTCAGATACAGCCCGGAATTGATTTGGATGTCGCCTTGCCAGACCTCGATGGTGTCGTATTGGAGCTGGCTGCCCCGGGTTTCAACCGGAATGGCCTGACCGGGTTCAACAGTGGGTGGCGCGCTGATTGTGACGGTTGGGTCAATCTCGGCGTCGATTGTCATGGTTTGAAGAATATCGCCGACCCAGGTCTCAAGGTTGAGGACATATTGTCCCGGGCCAGGAATATTCAACCCTGCGCCGCGCGGCCCAACTCGCCCGTCCACGGTTGCGTAGGTGATGCTGTCACCTTGGCTTCCGTCAGCATTGCGTTGGTAAAGGTTGAGCGTCATGGCCGCGCCGCCCGATTCTTGGCCTTCAGCGGTCACGTCGACTTCAATCAACAGAGTTTGACCAACGGCGGCGAAAGGGCCTTTATTACGCATAATGGCGACCGGCAGATTGCCGATCATCTTCACGGTCACGTCCTGCGCTTGGCCCGGTACTACCTCAAAATCTTGTTTGCCTGAGCCATTCTCGGCTGTGACCATGGCCGTGTACCAGCCGCCATCAAGTTCGATCGGGAAAGGATCGTAGCGTGCATCGCCCGAAACGTCGGCAAGAACGGTCTCTTCGCCGGTCGGGTTGATCCGCAGGGACCAGCGGTAGGTCTCTGGCATGCCGCCGCCGTAAGAGAAAATCAGGCGAACGCCGACTGCAGTTGCGGGTTGATCCGCCACGGATGTCCGCAACAAAGCGTCGGCCAGTTCTGCGCCAGATTGCGGTCGCATCAGCAGGCCGCCGGTCTTATCGGCGACACAGGCGAGAGTATCTGCTTCAGCTTCGGTCAGACCAAAGCCCACAACGTGGGCCCGGATTTTGACGCCATCCGAGGCGAGTTCATCTGCAACGGCGCAGGGGTCTAGGTCACAGGTTTCCAAGCCATCCGTCACCAAAACGATATCGGCTTCTTCCGAAGTGATGGGGATTTCCGATGCCGCGAGGCGGAGCGCTTGCGCCAGAGGGGTTTTGCCCTTGGGATTGATGCGGTTCAGCCGGTCGCTGAGTGCTGATGATTCTTGAACGCCGGCGCTGGCGATGACCTCAATGTCCGTACAATCGCCTTTGCGGTTATGCCCATAACCGATGACGCCAAGCGGCACAGATGGGTCGCGCAAGGCGAAAAAGTCGCCAAGCACTTCTCGAGCGATCTCGATTTTTGTCTTACCGCCTTCGAGCTGTCCCCACATGGACCCTGATGCGTCGAGGACAAGGATTGTGGTCTTGTCCGATTTGGCAACAGCGACCGGCGTGCCCCCAATAATCAGAAATGCGAACCCGAAACAGATGCTGAGTAATACAGAAAGGTGTCTTGTCATCAATTCTTCCTATCGCGTGGGCCTTGGCAGTCTCTCGGTCTGCTTTGAATGCCTGTGGTCCCGGACGGTGAGCCGCAAAATATCTGGCGGGCCAATCCGCAGCGAAATCAACATGGACCTAGCCTGAGTAAATGATGCCAAATTCATAGACATTGCTGATGCCGTGCGGCAATCTACGGATATCCATATATAGGCCGGCCCAAGTACATATTTTTTATGGAGAATAGATGCAAAAGCTCGAGAGTTTCCTAGACAAAATGATTGCGGCGAGAGACCCCGGCTCTGTCTGGCGGGAAACCATTTCGTTCTTCGAGGGCTTTGGATTTGATCGCCTGATCCATGCCGAATTGGCATGCGAGGGAGTTAGTCTGCGTACCAATTTGCCGCAATCTTGGCAGGTTAGATATCAAGATCAGAACTATGCGGAGATAGATCCGTTCTTTATGTATTGCTGTGCTACAACTCAATCGGTGCCAATTGGTCGCGCCCATCATGGTGACTATACTTATTTGCAACCGCGTCAGATCCAGATGATTGAAGAAGCCGGCGAGGTCGGCCTCAATGCATCGTTTTCAGTTACCTTCAAGCTCTATGGCGCTGAAGGTGCAGGTGGCTGGAATATCGGGTCTGGATTTGATCGAGCCTCATTTGCGAAAGTTCTACAGGAACACGGAACCATGCTGCGCATAGGCGCACTCTACGCGCATGAACGTTTACAGCACTTGGCCAGGAGCGAGCCTGCTGTGGTTCCGCTTTCGGCACGTCAACGCGAGTGCTTGTTGTGGGCCGCCCGCGGATTGCGAGGCCAGCAGATCGCAGACCGCCTCAATCTCAAGACCGTGAGCGTAGAACTATATTTGCGCAACGCTCGCAAAAAACTCGGCGCGCAGACGCGTGAGCACGCAGTTGCTATTGCTATTCAACGCGGGCAGATTTCACCTTAGCACTTTTTGTAGAGCGCGTTTGATCGTCAGTTTTCGTGCCTCAAAGACGCCGCTGCCTGCCGCTTCGTTAAAAGCCTTCTGCCCCACAATATGCCGCCCTTTTGGTCGGTACCGGCCCATTGGCGACTTTCGTGACGATTGTAACAAATGTCCGCTTTGCGTCCCCAAGCGGTTCTCTTACAATCTACAAGAAGGGGCTGACTGAAGCGTGCTAATCAACCTCAAAAGTTCTGACATGAGCATTCTCCGTTCTCGATCTCAATCGATCTAAGAAAGACCGAAAATACCGGTATCCGCGGAACTGAATTGCAATTATCTTTGCCACATCAGCTCAGATATTTTCAGGACAGGCTGGCGGTTTGTCCGCAAAGTTGTGGAAGGCATGGGTCGCGGGTCTATATGCAAAAAGAGCTTAAACACTCGGATCGCTTGTTGAATTTGCTCGACAAGGCCTACGACGCTCCTTTTAGGCCCGATAGTTTTCATGATCTCATGAAGGCTGCGCATGATTTCTATTTTTCCGAACCGGACGATTTTTCGGCCCATGCGCTGGCGGTGAGCGACTATGAGAACAACGCGAGCATTTCGAGCCATCTTGCGAGAATCGAACGTCTGCTTGATGAGCGCGAACTGGAGAACCGTTCGCATCCGGGCAACATCAATCGTCCGGCCCTGATTGCTCTGCTGATCGATCCCGAAACCGGTCTGGTTGAGGGAAACGCGCTCGCACGGGAGTTTTTCAAACACGGTTTTCCCATCCATATGAACAAGTTGAGCCTTGACGCCGGTTCGCGGCGTAATCTTCTCGACATGGCGCAGGATGCGGTTGCAGCCGACGGCTTTAACAATGACATCTGCTTGATCAAGAGAAAGGACGATACGGCAGCCCATCTTGCCAAATGCGGCAAATGGATCAATTCCGAATTCACCAACGGTGCCCGGACCCGAGGCCTGGCTGTCTCCATCGCACATTTCCAATGGACCGCCGAAGCCCTCCAATTCTGCCGCTCGATGTTTAATCTTTCTGTTTCGGAGACAGAGGTTCTGGCGGCACTGCTCAACGGCCATTCGCAAACCGAGATTGCCGAAACCCGGGGACGAAGCGTCGAAACGATCAAGGTGCAATCCAAGGCGATCCTGCGCAAATCGGGATGCAGCAAGACGACGGATCTTCTTGTCCTGGCCACCACTTATGGGCTGCTTGCCGATCCCGGGAAACAGCCATCCGGGAGTTCACGGGCGGGAGTTGCCGGATTTGCCCGGCCTGACCGCATTTTTACGCGGGCCGATGGCCGCAAGATCAGTTACGGCGTTTATGGGGACCCGGCAGGCAAGCCCGTGCTGTTCATTCACGGTCTGGTGCAGGGGCCATTTTTTCCGGCCGACATGATCGGGAAATTCCAGGAAGACGGGATCAGGATGATCGCCCCCTCGCGGCCCAGCTTCGGGCAGACAGATGCTCCACATGATTGGAAGGCTTTCGATCAGACCGTTGTTGACGATGTGATGCAGCTTCTGCCCGAAATCACCGATGAGCCGGTCACGGTGATTGCGCACCAGGGCGGAACCAGCCATGCCTGCCGGATTGCTTTCGCGCTTGGAAAGCAAACGAGGAATATGGTTATGGTGGGGGCCGGAATCCCGATCGATGAGAAAAAGCACATCCCCCACATGGGCGTGCAGACGCGGGTGGCGGCTCTGGGTGTCAAATACACACCCCGTATTCTCGAAACTGTTATTCACATTGGAATCGTCAACTGGCTTCGAAAGGGCATTAAGCCATATGCCGAACACCTGTTTTCGAACTCGCCCACGGATCAGGCGTTTCTGGAAGATCCGCGCATTTATGCGATATGCGAGGCCGGCATCCTGCATATGATCGAGCAGGGGGCGAAAGCAATTATCCATGATGGCAAAGCCGCCATGGCTGATTGGGAGCATGATTTCCTGAAACTGGCATGCCCGATCAAATGGCTGCACGGCACAAAGGATCCGATCATGCGCTATGATTTTGTCCAGGAGTTCGTCGGCACCCATGGCGGCGCGCCGGTTCAGCTGGTCGAAAACGGCGGCAATACCATGCATCTCTCCCACAGCGACATTTTCCACCGCGTTATTTTACAGGCAGTTGCTTCATAGGGATGTGCCGGTTTTTGCATGCGCATGGGGAAGCCCATGGCAAGCAGGCCGGCCCGGGATGCTCGGCATCATGGACCGGGGCAAATGCGATCCGCTGTCGTCACCCCCCGCGCCGCCACATCGTGACAGGTGTTCCATCAGCCAGCGTGCCCGAGAAATAGTTGATCCCGTCACGCTTCAACTGCGCCACCGGTTGGCCATTGCCGCTTTCAAGAGCTAGCACTGCGTCATAGCCGGTGAAGCTGTAACCCAGCGCAAATCTGCCGGCATTTGCGAGATGCGCATTAGAACAGGAGAGATTCTTCATGTTTCCGCCCTTTGCGTCTTTCAACTTGTATCCGCTGGTTCTTCCGAAACCCTGCGCGATAACGCCAGCCCCTGTTCGGATCTGAACTTCACAGCCACAATTTGAGGCGCCGTCCGTCACCATCCACTTGCCGCCAAGGTCCTGTTCGGTGCGGACAACCTGGCTTGCTACAGTGGCACCAATCACACCACCGCCAATCATGTTGCCAAGTACATTTCGCCCGACATTGCGCACCACATTCTTGCCAACTGCATTTTTCGCAAAATCCGCTCCTTTCGCGGGCTTCGGAGGTGGTCCGCTGGCCAGAGAAATGGCGCAAATGCCTGGCGTCGTGGGAGTTTCAGCAAAGGCCGTGACAACTGGTGCTGCTACGACTGATTGCGAATCCTACGCTGTCTCTGCCTTTGTCGCTGTAGGGGAAGGTGTCTGGCAGCCCGACAAGAATCCAAGCACGCCTATCAGGCCTATTGTTTGCAGTCTCATATGTTTTCCCCGATTTGTTTGAATGACTTGCCTCATGCAGGCGCAGCCCAAATTTCACCAAAACCCGAGAGCCTCCCGCTCAAATTCAAACGGTGGCTATCGTTCTGTTAATTCTGAACTCAATAGGCAGTTGAGGAACCCGGATGGCAATTACCCTGCAGGGTTATCGGAATTGAGCATTTGGCCCTGGAGAGGAATGTGAACTGAATGGCCCCGAATTAACTAGACACTTCCGATCTTCGCCTCAGTTTCCGGCGAGCTCGAAATCCATGTTGATATCTATACTGTTCCGGAACGCCCGTTATGCGATCCGATGCTGGAGACACCTTTGTGGCTTCGTCGAGCGACTGGAATGGGGCCGTTAGCGGACTGTCCGCAGTTGTGAGCGTCCAAGCGGGAAGCTGACGAATAGCACAAGAATGCCGCGGGCAGGAAATGGGCCAAGGCGGACGGTTGCCGGGCGGTCACGATCACTACCGAGAATCAGGTTGGCCGTCGCATGCCTCGCGGACCCTTGGGACACGAGTCTTCAGGTTCGGCTCTTACCCCCATCTGCGCGCTCGAACCGATGCTCGAGACGAAGGGTGCCAGCCGATAGTGCTCGCCTACTCCCGTCTGTCCATTGTTTGGGGCATCGGCTCGTACCTCGGCGAGGAGATCTTTGACACAGAGTCGCGGATGTTTTGCCTGAGTGGGTCTAGTGTCGGATCGGTGATACTTCGGTCGAGGGCACCGACCATGAGCTTGTACGACAGCTGAGCGTCTTCATACCGTCCTTCGTTATGAGCCTTTGCCCACTGACCATGGAACTTGACCGATTCAGGTTCTTCCTCCGGATCGCCTTCAAGTGCGCCCAGCGTTGCGAGTGTCTCCCTGACGGTAATCGCGCTCAAGCCGGCTTCCGCCGCCGCCCGGAAGTACTTCTGCATCAACACGCGAAACTGCGGCATAATGGCCTCCGGGAATTGGGCCGCCAGGGGTCGCAGCGCATGGGCGCCGTCCAGCAGGGCTCGAACAGCCTGCACAGGTCGCTGTTCCGAGATCAGGAATTGGGCGCGGAGTTCAAGGGCTGCCGCGACGTAGGCTCGATACCGCTCTTCTCCATTAAGAGTGAGCTGCATGAAGATTGCCAGTGCCTCGTCGTTCGCCTGATGAGCGGCAGCAAGATCGTGTCGAAAGCCAATATGGTTCGCCAGGTCGAAAAGAGCGGAAGCCAGTTCGCCATGCGAGGAGTCGTGTGCGGCACCTACGATCTCTCGCTGCCGAGTGACTGCCGCCTTCAGTTCGTCCACCTTGTTGTCCACGGGCGCCGTTGGGGCGAGCAATCCGCGGAGATGCGGGAGCAACCTCCGAACGCCAACGAATGGCTCGATGTCTTGCTGGTTCGCCAGCAGCTCTTCGATCTCCTGAACTGCTGCCACCCCGCGCATTCGGTCGGCCTCAAGACCGGAACGGCGGAACAGCCGCGCTTCTTTTTCAGCCGAATCAACAATACTAAGAATCTGCAGGCGAGCTGGGTCGTCAGCTGCCGCCTCCTCAGATTGACTAAGAGTTAAGGATGCCTTCTGAATGATTTTCACAACGAAGTCGTTCGGGTGCGCTCCAATGAACTCGTTCAGTGTGCGTTTTGCATCCTCAAGCTCTCGAACGCTGGATGCAGAGGGTGCACTTGCTAGCCGTTGTACTCTGTCCCAGTACTCGGCATAGAGCGTCTGAGCTTGGATGCTCACCTGCGTGATCTCTTGGTCCGTTCGCGAAACTTCTAACTCCTGCTCGAGAGCGTCGAGTTCGTCCGCTGTTGCCCCGGATTCGTTCGCGCACCGCAGGGCAGAGGTCGCGAGTCTCATGAAATCGTCGTGATACTTCTTGGGGTGAGAGCGACTTAGGCCACGGAATTTGCGGGCCGCTTCGACAAAAACGTCGCGTGCTTCGTTCTTGATTCCCTGGCGATACAGGAATCCACCAAGGCTGATGGCTGTCCGCTTCATCAACTCGGCGTGAATAGAAGGTTCAAGGTCCTCCAGCTCCTGAGCGGCTGCCCATGCTGCTAGAAGGAATTCTCGGGCTTCGCCGGGGCTGCCCTCTTCGAGACGACTGCCGTGGTTGACTGCCACAGTGGCGATTAGCATGAGCGATCGCGTGTCAAGAGACTTTCGTGCCTTCCACACGCCAAGCGCCACTTGCGCTGCCGCTGCGCTGTTCTGTCGGGCCTCGTTTTCATCTCCAAGTTTTTGCTGGAACACAGCAATGTTCGATTGAAGAGTCACGAGCTGCATCGCTGCCAGCTCGCTGCCTTGATCGAAATGAGTCCGGACGCACTCGGCGGCACGTAGAGCGAACTTGACGGCCGACGCATAGTCAGACGTGGCCGCCGTGAAGGCTGCGTCGTTCGCAAGAATGGCAGATCTGCTCAGGTCGAATTCGATCTGGCTCACCTCGCCTTCCAGCTCATTCAAGAGGTTTTCGGCATCTCGATTCGTGACCAGTGCTTTGTCGTGACGCCCTTCGAGGTGAAGGCTGATCGCCATCTTTGTGAGCGCGTCCACGTTGGCCATGCTGCTCCGTCCAGAACGGATAGGCAAAGAGATTGAGCGTAGGCGATTGGTGCACGATGCCAACAGTCGGGATAGGCGTCCGCCACCATAGACGTTACCGCTCAAGAGATTTCCAAGATCCGCCTTCGAGAATGACGGCACGGACTCTTCCATGACAGCGAGGAACTTGCCTTGAGATCGACCGCAAAGCCTCAGAATGTCGGCAGCAATCCTGGGCGTGATCCGATTGGGCAGCGCGACCATCAACGCGGACGAAATGCCGGCGTGCATGACAGACGAGTCGTCGGCTTCCAGAGCGCGCTGACAGATAGTCAGCGCCACCAATGCAAACTCAGGAAATACGTCAATCGTCGAAGCTAACAGGCTGGGCACCGAGGCGAGCTGTTCAGCGACGATATACTCTCCGAGCAAATCTGGCCTCACTGGTTGGAGCGTTTCGCTGCCGGTGATGGCGCTCCGATAGACCTGTGACGTCGCAGACCTTACTAGCCTTAGATGTTCGGCCCGCACGAGGTCGTTCGACCCAGGAACACCCTCGAACGCGAGTGATGCCTCGACAACCTTCCCAAGTGTCCGCTCAAGATCTACTGCGTGCGTGGTGTGCGATCCCTGAATTAGTGTCAAGACCGAAGCGCAGCGCGCTAAAGTGTCAACAAGCGAGTTGGGTATGTGTCTTTCGTCAGGTGCATTCGCCCCCAGCGCTCGGCGCCAGTGTGTTCGCTCCTCCCGGGCCATCTCGATAAGGGGAGATTGCGTGCCCCTGATGCCGCGCGCTAGCAAGAAGGCTTCGAAGACGAGCGATAATGGACTGGCGGACTGTTCCGATTCAAGACGGGTCGCGATGCTCTTAGACATCTCCCGGCTCTTGGCCGCGAGACGATCGTGTTTGGGCTGTAGAGCCGAAAGCCGCGCAGAAAACGCCGAAGCTGTGGCCTCTACAAACTTTGCCCTGCGCTCGGCTGGAAGGTCGGCCGCCAGGATGGGGTTCGGATCTTTGTCGAAGACAAGTTCCACTTCTCGACTGGTCCCGCGAAGCTCCCGCCACCAGTTAGCAGCCTGGCGTGCCAGCAGTAGTATGCGGATCGGACCACCATCCTTCTGGCGCAGAACCGCTCTTGCGATCCTCGCGATTTCCGCTGACCGACCCTCGGCATAGTCTATTGCCAGGAGGACTCCGCTCTGACCGCGGCTGCGAAAGAAACGATCAAGCAGCGCATCGGCATCGCCCGCATGACCAGAATTGGCAGCCAGCGCGTCGTGCGGCAGAAGCCCGGCCTTCCAGCCATGGATGCTGGCGAGTTCTGAAATGGCTTCCAGAGCGAGGCGAGTTTTCCCGGAACCGCCCCTTGCCGTATAGATGCGACCGGAGTAGCCCGCTTTCGGATCCAGCGCCCACGCCATTAGTGACGCCTTCTGACCAACGCAATCATCGTATGGAACAACGCCATAGTCAGCAATCACGAGTGAGGTTGGCAGTCGTGCAACCTGATTATCGCTGAGGACGCTGAAGCCAGTCACGAGCTCGAGTTCTCTGACGACCTCCTTCCATATCTCCTCTAGTCGCTCTATTGCATCGGCAAGCACCAGTGCCTGCTCTTCGACAAGCCTTCTCGTTTGTGTAGTAGTCTGTTCAATATGGCGAGCGCTGGACGCAAGCTCTGGCAGGAGGCTTAGGTGTCTGAGCGCGCCCTCCTGCACAACTGCCAGTACGTCGATCCTGTCGAGAGCACCGTCTAGCCGTGCATCGAGCCCACGAACCGCGGCGAGTGTAGTCTCCCCGATGCGTCTGGCCATGTGGCTCATTGCAATGTGAAAGGCTTCTGTAGCCTGAGGGTATCTTCCTGGATCCTTGATCAGGTCGGCGAAAGACGCGAATACGATTTCCCCGAAAGTTCTTGGCGGACTGCCAGCCTGAGTCCGCAGACCGCTGCTGGCAACTTGGGAGAACAGTACGGGGACCTCGCGGGTATCCCACCCCACAATCCTGCCGAGCGTCAGGACGAACACGTCGGACAGTGTGTCAACGAGAGGAGCCTCTGCATCCTTCAAAGCGCGCACCTGCACGCCCTCGATGACTTCTACTATGTGCTCGTCCATCGGGGAGAAGCCAACCTCTACATCTCTGTTGAGTGCAGCATCGCGGATCGTCCGGAGCTCATCCCTGACGACGGCGGCGAAGGTGGCAATTTCGTTGCGCTGAGGCGACCACTCCGAGTGCTCACTCTGTGCCTGCACAGCCTTGGTGACTTCCAGTGCTGCTTCAATCCAGGCCAGCCGAAGCGCGCGGGTGAGGTCTGCATTGGCCGATATGTTTTTGAAGGGATTATGGTCGTCGAGCCGAGCGACGGCGATCTTCTTCCAGTGTGGCGGAAGAAACGACATCACCGCCGCGGGTAGCGCGCCGACAACAACGTCCAAAATTTGATTTGTGAAACTCATTCGATTTCACACGTCACATCTTGCATCGTTAGATCGATGCCTCCGTGACTGCACGACGGCGTCCAGCCGTCTCATTCTTGGCGACCAGGCAGGTCAGCTGCTCGACGATGAGGCCGGAGCCTTCAACTGAACGAAAGTTTCGGGCGCGGACGTTCATCAGCCTCATTTTACCCCGAGAATGTCTCATAGCAGAACTTTCATAGTTCCATTGGATAGACAGTACAGGAGTCCATGGGCAATGCAAATAACCGCCGTGGATGCGGACTTGCACCACCGGCGACCTCTCCTACGAGGCCGATGGTAAGGGCGGCAAAGGGGCCGACTGCTGACTGTCCGGTTCTGGCCGGGAAGCTGAAAATGCCGACGTTTGGTCAACGGCCCCATTTCAAGCTTGCGCGACGTGGATTGGAGCGCGACTACGGTACGCGGGTCTCTTGATCACTCTGCTGGTGAAAAGTTTGTGGCGCGCGAGGAATCCGTCGATCAATCGGGTCGGTTGTTCCACATGATGAACTCGTGAGGCTTGTACTCTACCTGCTCCGCGTCCTCAACTGGAATGGCGTCGAGCGCTTCCATAAGGAATGCATCGAGCTGCTTGCCGCCGATATTCTGACACCAGACGTTCGGCAGGCCTCCATCAACATGATCGAGCCGAAAATAGCCCGGCCTATGCGCGTGACCCTGTTCCTGCGCGCCAGCATGGAGCACTGCGAGATGATTCATGATGATCACCCCGTCGACAGAATCGAACGGAACGCGCGCACCATTTACCTGATAAAAGGAGTGTTCGGTCAGTAGACCTGATTGCGGGTAGTTTAGCGCCGAAATGGGTTCATACACATAGGCGTCCCAGAAAACGACGAGTACACCAATCGTCTCCTTCGCGGAGAAGCCGGAGAACTTGTCATCGGCGCTTTCGAGAAAATCCTTCAGGACGTTGTCACGCGGCCACGTGACGGGCTCGTTTGGGTCCGGGTTGGCGCGAAGGGTATCTCCCAGTTCGGATCGGGCGGGGATCTGTCGCGGATTCGCGCCCCGTGCCGCCTGATGATCGACGAGGGAGGGGCATTTGACCTCGAATAGATAGACACGCTCTTCGAGTTCAACGGCGAGTTCTGGCCGACGACCGGTGGTGGGATTGGCTGGTTCATGCTGGAATTGTGCGCCTGCGGGCCAAGGTGCTTCGAGCAACACCCTAAGCACCAAGATTTCGGCGAACTTTTGCAGCAGTTGCTGGAAACCCGCTCTCCATGCCACGGGGTCCTGCGCCGTAGGGGTATATCCCGTATCGATCAGCTCATCGACCAGACGCTCACCCAAACCAGGTAACCGATACTCGCAGCAAGCCAAAGCGCAGACGAGGGCTTCGCCAAACTCCGTTACGTTACCTTTGTTAAGGTGATAGGTCAGCCAATGGGTTCGGCCACCGACGCCGGTACGATAGCGGTCGGCGAGCGTTTCCGAAATACCTGAAAGATCTTGATCAGCTACGCTTTTCACATCCCGGGTCAAACCTAGCCTCCAGTGCTCGTAAGAACGAATAATCGAGGCGAGGACATTAGTCCAACGTCCGCTCCGCACAATGGAGTGAAACCTCATCTGGTAGCCTTTCATAATCCGCCCCAAATGCCGTTCGCTTTCACCCAGTACGCTGCGGTTGGGAAATCATGTCTTGTGCCGCTGCGGGGCCGACAGCGGTTGGGCCGCTCTGGTCACCGAATAATTTAAAACAGACATTCAGCGCTCCGCCCTGCCTAAATCTCACCTTGGGCTTGAGCAGTCTGCATGCTCTTACCGCCAATTTTGTAGGAGCTCAGATTCATACTGTTGCTAATCGCTAGCTCGTGCCTGCACGACAGAATACCTTGATGGATTGTATCCGCGTGTCGAGTGATCGTTACAGCTAAACTGGGTTATTGGTTGGATTCGGCATTCTTAAATGTCGAGAGGCTAGCTATCAGGATTTTGGGCACGTAATAGTAACGCTAAAAACTTGTGGCACAGAGGATTAGGCTTGACCGAAACTAACGCATTGTCGCCGCTTTCCTTAGCAGACTTTAAGCAGGCGATCGGGTCCAAGCCCAACACCCTCGAGGTTCACCTCGACTTGGTGGAGCGTGATGTTGAGATCGCGGGTTGCAAGGTCCGCATTCACTGCCATTCCCTGAAGGTGGATGCCGACGGACGCGTGAGCGCCGCGCGGCTCGCGGAGTTCATCCGAACTGCGGTGATCGACTATGCGATCCCGCATGAGTCCCGTCAGCGTGCGAAGGAGCGGGACGACCGAGAAGGTGGTTTCGCCGCCACGATCGAACTCTATCATCGGGCGCTTGGTATGTTCACCGATCTGAAAACGTCCGGCGAGGGTGGCGAACTCCTCCTTTATCTGCTTGCCGAGCGTTTCCTGGGTTTGCCGCAGATCCTTTGTAAGATGTCGCTCAAGACTAGCGCGCAAGTGCATTACCATGGCGCCGACGGCGTATATGCCAACGTCGACGAGGATGGCGTGTTGAATCTGTACTGGGGCGAATCGAAAATTCATTCGGATCCAACCCGGGCGATCCGCGAGTGCCTCAGCTCATTGAAGCCGTTTCTCGACGAGGAAGATGGGGAGGCGGCAAAGCGCGAACGTGATCTCGTGCTGCTCAGCGAGCGAGCCGATCTCGGTAAGCCCGAACTCAATTCTTCGTTGCGCCGCTTTTTTGACCAGACGGACCCGCTCGTGAAGAGGAAGCGGTATTGCGCGGTTGCCCTGGTCGGCTTCGATAGCGCCGATTATCCAGCCGCTGGCGGGAAATGTGGCGCGAACGACATCGTGGACGCTTCGAGGGAAGCGCTCAACAAGTGGTCCAAAAATGTTGGGAACCGGCTGACCATCGAGAAGCTGACAGATTGCCAGATAGAATTCCTGTGCCTGCCGCTTCCTGACGCCGAGGCCTTCCGCAGTGCTGTGCTGGCCTCTCTGGGATTGGCCAAATGAGCGAGGAAGAACTCATCGCTTGGCTACTGGCAGAAGGCGTGGCCGCCGATCTCGGCCTGTTATCGCGGATCAATGCGCTCCAAGAGCTCGAAAACGTGGAGCCGGTGGACTCGATTGGCAAGGCGTTAACTGCCATCGATTGGAAACGGCTGCTGCTCGCCGGCAGCATCCTAGCGCGCTCCGAAAGTCGACGTCCTCGCGAAGCGGCGCTGTTGATTGCGACCTCCGCAATGACGTTGGCGGAGCCTGGTCCGACGCGGGATGCGGCGGCATTGCTGTTCGAGCAGTTGTCGAACAGGTTGGCGGTCGTGCTCGCGCAGCGTAGGAACGAGGTGGGGCCGGGTCTAGACGCACGACTGGGTGTCGGTGCCCTGCTGGAATTGACTCGAAATCGCCTCAAGAACTCGGTGGTACTCGAGGCAGACGGGGGGCTCATGGAGGTCAACGCCTTCCAGCGGTCCTTCTGGACCTGCGCGTGGGGCGACGAAAGCTGGGTGTCCGCTTCGGCCCCGACCGCATGCGGAAAGACATATCTGGTACTGCAGTGGCTGTTGGACCAAGTGCGAGCGAAACGGGCCCGGATGGTGGTGTACCTCGCTCCTACGCGGGCGCTGGTCAGCGAGACTGAAACGAACCTTCGGAACATTTTGTCAGGTGCAGGCATCGGCACGGATGAAATGCGGGTCAGTTCGCTGCCACTGACCGACGAGTATTTGGAAATGCGGGACGGTGGTCCCTCGCTGATCGCTGTCTTCACCCAAGAGCGACTGCACCTCTTTGCAAACGCGCTTTCCGACGAGATGGAAATCGACCTCATGGTCGTAGACGAAGCCCATAAGATCGGCGACACCAAAAGAGGGGTGATCTTGCAAGACGCGATTGAGCGCGTGGTTCGGGCCAGCCCAAAGGTTCGGGCAGTATTCATTAGTCCAGCGACGCAGAATCCGCAGACCTTGCTGGAAGATGCTCCGACATCCGCCGATCGCCGCGTTGTCGAAAGCGATGCCCCGACGGTGTTGCAGAACGTTTTGTTTGCCCGGCAGGTTAAGCGCCAAACGACCAAGTACAAACTGGCGGTCCGGCACGGCGACGAGCCTGAAGACGTCGGCATCCTGAGCCTACCAGACCGGCCGATGGGCCTTCGGAAGAGGGTGGGGTATATTGCGGAAGCACTTACAGGTCAGCGGTCAGGTACCCTGATTTACGCCAACGGTGCTGACGAGGCGGAGAAGATCGCTTTTTTACTGAACCAGGGTTCGCCAAGAGGGGCTGTCGACCCAGAGTTGGCGGCCCTCGCCGATCTCTCGCGAAAGGGTGTGCATCAAGACTACCTGCTCGCGCCGCTCGTTGAACGCGGCGTCGCGTTTCATTACGGCAACATGCCGTCCCTATTGCGTTCGGAGATCGAGCGGCTTTTCAAATCAGGAAAGATCCGCTTCCTGGTGTGTACATCGACCCTAATCGAGGGTGTTAACCTCTCGTGCCGAATGATAGTGCTCCGCGGCCCGAGGAAGGGAAGCGGCAAGCATATGTTGGCGCACGACTTCTGGAATTTGGCGGGTCGTGCAGGTCGATGGGGTGACGAGTTCCAAGGCAAGATCGTTTGCATCGATCCGCACGACGACAAAGCGTGGCCCATAGGAGTGCCCAAGCGTTCGCGTTACGAAATCAAGCGCGAGACCGACGCGGTGATGGAAGAGCCGGAGGAGATTCTCCGCTTTTTGAGAGCGCGCGCGAACCTGACCATGGAGGAGGTAGGCCGCGCTTCCAAACTCGAACAGGTCTCGTCATATCTCATCTCAACATTTTTGCGTTCCGGCTCTGTCTCCGACGCCGCGTTCGCAAAGCGACATGATGCGAGTTTCGTCGCAGAACTGGAGGTGGTGCTCGCTAAGCTGTGTGAGGCTATTCGATTGCCTGCGACACTGGTTGCACGGCATCCGGGAGTCAGCGCCGTCGGAATGCAATCGCTTCTTGAGTTTTTCGGCCGACATCCAGGCGAACCCGAGAACTTGATCCTCGCGGCCACCGAGGACGACGAGGCTATCGATTCCATGATGTTCGTCATGAAGGTGATAAACGACCACCTATACCCGGCCTTCAAGCCGGATGAACTGTTGTACGGTCATGCGGTGACCGTTCAAAGGTGGCTCCGCGGTTGGTCCCTTGCCCGTATGATCAAGGCACGGATCGAGAACCTTCGGCGAAGCGAGAAGGCTATCAATGTGCCGAAAGTATGCCGCCAGACGATGGAGATGGTTGAGCAAACTGCACGGTTTGCCGCTCCGAAGTACATCGCCGCTTACATGGATGTCTTGAAGATCCACCTGAATGGACTCGGACGTGCCGATCTCCTCCGGGAAAGCTTCGACATCGGACTGGCTCTCGAGTTTGGTATCTCGACCACGACGCTGCTATCGCTGATGGAACTGGGGCTTTCGAGGATGAGCGCCGTCGCGTTGTACGAGGTGATTGCAATGGACGACTTGGACCAGGACGGGTGTCGCGACTGGATGCGTGCCAACGCGGACGCTCTGGAAGGTGCCGGAATCCCTTCAATCATCGGGCGTGAGTTGCGCGAGAAGCTACTCGGCGAGACACCGCCAGTTCGCCCTCCGAAGTAAAACAGGTAGCTATCGCCCCGTTAAGAGCACCGGGCGGGCGTTGAGATTCGAACACAAGTGTGGTGCGCTTTTGGGCTAGGGGATTGGATATGGGTAAGGCACGGCAGATTACGCTCGCCACGCGATCGTTTGATAAGGTTGGAGATGCTAAAGCGTTCTTTACAGCCATGCTAAAGCGCTATGAAATTGGCAAACGAGTCAGCAGCGAAGACGTAGCTGATTTGTCTGCGCTACTTGATCGCCACGATGAGCTTGAAGAAAAGGTTGGGACTGGCATAGCGGGCTTTGAGGTAAACATCCCGCCAAAAGACGTCCCACAATTTTCAAAGAGATGCTTCTGGGTAATTAGAAGCGATGGCAGCAAAATCGACTTTTCGATCGGTCACTGCCTCGAGCCAAAAACGTATGACTGAACCGCCAGACTTCACTTCAGCATGCGAAAATCAGCTAGTCGGCGCATCACCCCGAACTTCTCTGGCGCCAACGCTAGGGGACAACGTCAGCTTTCGGGAGACAGCAGAGGCCGTCTGTATGACCGAAATGGGGGCGCTTTGCCGCCTGGCCGGTTTGGGGCCGTCAGCGGACCGTCTGCTTTGGGGGGCTCAAGAGAGAATAGCAACCGGATGCTTTCACCGCTCACCGCTGGGCCGAGTTACTGCCTGGGATTTCCTTGCCATTTGCTACCACCCCGACGATATGTGCTCGCACGCTTATCTGGTGACGGCGCACCTTGACGACAACCCGGTCATAATGACCCGCGGAATCTACGGGCGTTCTGCCAGCGGTGCCACATCCATGACCGGCCCGAGCATTTGCGGCGCCGACGACTGGCCTTTCTCATGACACGGGCGCTGGGCGACCTGTTTGACGGCCAGTACTAGATGCTATGATTCTCGTCACAGCTTCTGGCTAAGAGATTTGTACAATTTTCGAGGATCCCCGGGATTCGGGACGAAAGTAAAGCAGTCGCAATATTGGTCGATCGCGTTCATGACGCCGAGCAGCGCCGGCGCTGTGAAGGCCAGAGCCTGACCTGTTCCCCAGTGACTGGTGAAGTTTGCAACGATCGTCGCCATGTTGGCGTTCAAGCCTGCCTCCTGAGCGGGTTCGAGAATAAGGGATCCCCCCACCTTGTGGAGTTTCACGGCGGCGTCGATCGCACCGAGGAATTCCCCCGCCAGCTGCTTGTTGTCATTGAAGGCGACGTCCACAGGTACGGGTATGCGCAGCTTGCTGATGAGATCGCTCAGCCGGTATTCGAGATACTGCCGGACTCCCTCTTTGGCGAAGTCAGCCTGTCCCGCCTGCAGCATTGAAATTGTAAGATCACGCACCTTGTTCACCGCGCCGGCTTGCGGCAGCACCGCGAACTGAGGGTTGCCTTCGAGCCGCTGGTGCCACCAGACGCCGGAGCCAGTGTGCTTGTTGAAGAGCTTTTCCAACATGGTGTCGTGGCTCAGCAGGATCACCTGCAGCCCGTCCGGGTTGGCCGGCCGGGCAAAGCTTTTCCGGAGCAATTCCACGAGATAGAGCTGGTGGCCCGCATCAAAGCTGGAGGTCACATCATCGAGCACGATAAACTTGGGCATCCCGCCGTACAGTGACGCGGCGGCAAGATAGAGCGCGATGGCGAAGGCATTGCGATAGCTTTCCGACAACAGCGCCTGGGGTGACAGGTCTGCCAGCCCGTGGAACTCCTGCAAGCGGATCTGAAGATCCTCGCTGTTGGCCCGTTTGACGACCTCCGGCGTGACACCGAAAAACGACATCTCCGCGAAGTTGGTCTTGAACACGGGCTCCACGGCGGCCAGACGGGCCTTGCTGATTGCCGCCTCTGCCACCCCGAAATCGTCCGAGACCCGGTCCAGAAATGTCTTCAATCGCGACACGCGGCCGGCGCGGGCCTTCTCCCGGTCAAGGTCAGTCTGTGCGGCGTCGAGTTTGCCGAGGCTCTCTTGCATCCGGCGCGCCGCCTCAACCTTCTTCGTTACCTCAACTGAAGACTGGGGAAGGATCTTCTCCAGCTCACGCTGCTCTTTCTCCAGCGCCGCATCCCGGGCACCCGCGCGCTCGCGCAACGTCCCCAGCCAGACGGCAAGGTCCTTGGCCTGCGCCTCGGTAAGCACCCCCTTTTGCGCCGTATCCGACAGAGCAGCGATCGGGCGCTTGGCGGCATCGGGCTCCAACAGCTTCTCAAGTCCTGTCAAGTCAGCCCAGCCCTCCTCGTTCCATTCGAGGCCCACCGCCTGCGTCGCGTCGTCGAGTGCTGTGAATGCGGAGAGCTTAGTGCCGACGTGGCTGTGAAGGTCATGGGCAACTGCACTGTCGCACAGCGGGCATATACCAGCGTTCGCCCACTCAGGCAGCTCAAGAGCCTTGGCCCCTGCCTGATAGAGCTGGAGGATGACATCGCCGGCCGTCTTGGCGACGGCCTCCTCGCGGTTCTTCGCGACAATCGCCAGCTGATTGGTGCGCTCGGCATCGGGCGCCTGCACGTTCAGCGTGACCTGTTCCTGCCGGAGCCGGACACATTCCCCGAGACGCTCCCGTTGCGGGCCGCCCTCGGCAGCCTTGACGGCTTCGATACAGGCGTCCACGTCGATCTCACGGAACGTCTTACCTGCGCAAAGTGCCGTCAGCGGGCCGATCTGCTCCAGTGCCGAGAAACACTTGGCGAGGCCATCGGCGAGCGACATCGTGCCCCATTCGTCGCCCGTCAGGATCAGGTGGTCGCGTTTAAGGGCATCCCTTGCGTCATTGACGCCTTTCTGCGCGTGGGCTTGGGCTTGTGTATGGGCCTGCGCGCCGAAGTGGTTGTTGAACGCCCGCGTATTTGCCAGTGCCGCAAGGGCTTGGCGCATCCTGCTATAATCTGAGAGCCCCAGCAGACCCGCGAACGTGCGGCCCCGCGCCTGGGGTTTGGCCGCGATGAAATTTTGGAAGGTCGGCCCGTCGAGCAGCACGAACTCACGATTGAGGGACTGGAGGATGGCGTTGCCATCCCAAGTGCCGGATGCGGATACCGTTCGAGTTCCCGAGCTATCCCGCTTGACCTCGATTTCACAGGGCTGGTTCGTCACCATTTCGCGGAGCGAGAGCTTGATAGTCGCCGTCTGGGCAGGATGGAATCGGTTGAGGTAGTACTCACCGTCACGATCGCCCGGAGGGAGTTCTTCCAACCACGGCAGCCGCCCGGATATCGCATACCGGATGGCATCATATACGGATGTTTTGCCCACGCCGTTTACGGCGGAGACGCTGTTGATCTTGTCGGACTTGAACTTCAATTCAAGCGGCTTGCCCTCATTGTTTATGCCACGGAAGCCCTCAATGCTCAGACCTTCCAGAAACCAGCCAGTGGGACCCGCAACGGGCGGAACTGCCGCAGCTGTGGTTGCGCCAGTTGCGGCAGGCGTGGGCGCAGTTGTTTGCTGTGCGGCGGCGGCTTCCGCATCAAGGATCGCTTGGAACATAGCATTCCAAACGGTCGAGGACGTATAGGTTTCATCGCGGAGGACCGGGTAGAAGGTGGTGAGCTGTGCGCTCAGGGCCGCGTCATGCAACCCGAGATGCGTTTTGAACTTGGTGAGGTTGCTCTCCAGGTCAGCATTTTCATCGAAGCCAAAGGCTGCCGTAACCGCCATGCTTCCCTCCACTGTTGTTTCACTGAACAATTAGCGGCGAAAGTGTATCTTGTGCAACAGCAACCTTAAATAAATCAGCGAAGCTCAAAGGTATTTGGGTAACACCTTGCCGCTCGCAGCAGGACCGCCGCTGCCACTGGGTGATAGGCGAGGTTGGAATGTGCGACATCTTCAGGAGCGTTGAGGAGAGGGGCAAGAGAAATGGCGATTGCGTGCCTAGGTTGGGGATCGTTGATCTGGGATCCACGCGAGCTTCCTATCCGCCGAGAGTGGTTTGACGATGGGCCGCTGCTGAGGGTGGAATTCACGCGCCAGTCGAACAACGGGCGCATAACTCTGGTGCTGGAGCCGACAGCACCCGAGGTGCGATCGTTCTGGGCCTTTATGGACACGGACGATTTGGCGCTCGCGAAACGGCAGCTGATGGTGCGCGAGGGGACGAAAAACGGCGACTGGGTGGCGACCTGGTCGCAGGGCGGAGCCGCGCCGGAGGCGCTGCCGGGTTACCGGGCTGGGCCTTGGCTCATGGCGTGGAAGGCATGGTGTGGACGGCACTGCCCCCGCAGTTCGACGGACAATCGGTGGCCCCGACCATTGAGCAGGTCGTCTCCTACTTACAGCGGCTCGAAGGTGCAAAGAAAGACGAGGCTGAACGCTATATCCGCCATGCGCCCCGGCAGATCAACACCCCGTACAGGCGGAGGATTGAAGCCGACCTTGGGTGGACGGCCCTGCCATAGGGCACTGCATGTGCCATCATGTCCCCATCTTGCGCAACGGGGACATGATGAAGCTGGATGACTGCTTCCGGGCGAAGGCAACGAGCGTCGGTATGGCCGCAATGAGGGCGCCTTGCGGTCGCTCTGAAAGCGATGGCCCCCCCTGCGTTCTACGCTCTGCAACGTCTCCGAACTCCCGCTGGACTTCCACGTCAAAGCAAGCATTCCTGATGTCGGGTCAGCGAAATCGTGTCGCTGCTGATCCTGCCCGCGTCGCGGGCTTCACTCAGTGCGGGGCCGGATGTTCCGGTCCTGGAACCTGAGTGGAGATCACGATGAATACGCAGAAGATCGAGAATGACGCAGACCAGAATGCGCTCCCGGGCGCCGCGACAGCGAATGCGTCGAAAAGGAGGCGTGGGGCCACTTCAGCGAAGTCGGGCAACAAAGGCGCCAAGAGCAAGCAAGATCAGTTGGTGGCCCTGCTGTCGAAGCCGAATGGCGTGCGGGTCTCGGTGATCTCGGACCGGCTGGAATGGCAGGCCCATACCGTGCGGGCAGCAATCTCGGGTCTGCGCAAACGTGGGCATGAGATCGTGAAGTCGAAGTCCCCAAAGACCGGCGAGATGGTCTACGCGATCAATGCCAACTCGAAGGAGAATGAAGCCGATGCCGCCGAGGCGTCGTCATGAATCGGGTGGCAAGGGCAGGGGAGTTTGTCAAGATCGCTCGCTTCGAAACAATGTCTCGCGAAGACTGCATCGACGAATGGCGGCGTACGATGGGAGGTCAGTCGCTGAAGTATGTCTCGGTGCAGTTCATGCGCAGCGCGCTGGCATATGAAGCACAGATCAAAACCCATGGTGGCCATTCAACGGCGGTTCGAAAGGCACTCAAAGCCGCTTTGAAGGCCGATCAAAGAACATCCGAAGGGGGAGGTCGTCCTAGACCGGCTCTCCAATCCACGCTCAGACCCGGAACCCATCTGGTCCGCGAGTGGAACGGCAGGACCTACCAGATCGAGGTTCTGGAGGATGGCTTTCAGATGGATGGCAAACGGTATCGCTCCCTGAGTGCCATCGCCCGGAAGATCACTGGCGCCCATTGGTCCGGGCCACGCTTCTTCGGATTGGGGTAGAGCATGAAGAAGATCCGCTGTGCCATCTACACACGGAAATCATCGGAGGAGGGGTTGGATCAGGAGTTCAACTCCCTCCATGCCCAGCGGGAAGCTTGTGCTGCCTACATCGCCAGCCAGAAGCACGAGGGCTGGGTGGCGCTGCCTGAGCACTACGATGATGGCGGTATCTCCGGCGGCACGCTGGAAAGGGCAGGGCTCAAGAAACTCCTCCAGCATGTGGATGAGGGGTTGGTCGACCAGATCGTTGTCTACAAGATCGACCGGCTCACTCGTTCCCTTGCTGACTTCGCCAAGCTGGTCGATCGCCTGGATGCAGCCGATGCGTCGTTTGTCTCCGTGACACAATCCTTCAATACCGCGACCAGCATGGGGCGGTTGACGCTCAACGTGCTTCTCTCCTTCGCCCAGTTCGAACGCGAAGTCACCGCGGAGCGGATCAGGGACAAGATCGCCGCTTCCAAGAAGAAGGGGTTGTGGATGGGGGGCACCATCCCCTTGGGCTATGAGCCGGATGGGCGGACATTGAAGATTGTACCGGAGGAAGCTGAGACAGTCAGAAAGCTATACGACCTCTACCTCCAGCATCGTTCGATCCTGGCCGTGGTGGATCACGCCAACCGGCTGGGGCTGCGCGGCAAGGTAAAGTTGAGGAAGCAGAAGAAGGCTAACATGTGGCCTGACGAAAACAGAAGCGATGCCACAAAGCCTTCAACCAACCCTGATGCTTATAGTGTCCCTTTCGAGCGCGCAGCACTTCACTACCTGCTGACCAACCCGGTCTATGCCGGTCGCATCCGGCATAAGGAGACAATCCACGAGGGGCAGCATC
>Ga0114910_1000233_pt1 | contig 29783 bp, 26 predicted proteins | sample MalvireepMed_908_FD_83500 | JGI IMG/M metagenome (GOLD analysis project Ga0114910, IMG submission 83500) | Marine viral communities from the Global Malaspina Expedition - Malaspina viral metaG DeepMed_908 | ecosystem: Environmental > Aquatic > Marine > Oceanic | place: Mediterranean Sea...
CGCCCTGGCGCTCGATGCAGCGCGAAAATGCGTCGATGCAAAGCAATCAGGATGGTTCGGAGCCGGAAGCTTCACTGCAGCGGTTGTGGCCTTGGACTTACCCAATGTGCAGTTCTCGCAACACCACATGTGGGATGCCGAACGACATCAACCGCCGTCCGCTGACAGGACTGATGAGAGCGCCGGCTTGCCAGCCGACGTCGGCCTGCTTGCTAGAGAACTGGACCTGCCGAGAATTGATCGAGCTGACTGGCCCAAGGTTTTCGCCGTACTGGCTCAATACGCCAAGACCCACGAGTTCAATCTAACCGAAGCAACGCGGTGGTGCCGTGATGCGCTGGCGGATGAAGGCGTTGAGGTCGGCCGCAATTCGCTTGCGTACGTGATGCGCGGTGCTCAGTTTGGGGGCGTTAGGCTCGATTCAGAGTTGGCACCCAGTCCTGAGGCTATTGGGGCGGCTTTTCGGGGTGCAGTCCTCGATCGTGCATCCTCACTCGGCCTGCCACTTGGAGAGACTGCCGAAGAGGCGATTGGAAATTGGCTTGGTGTGAATTGAGTAATTTGGTCGAGGTCGCGCGAACAGGAGACAGTTCAAATGGGCATATTTTCATCTATCTTCAGAGGCCTCTCACGAGGCGCCGTGGTCGTACATCGCAGGTCATCTAAGATCGACAAGATCAACGCTTGGAGGGCGGCCAAGAAGGTGCGCGGCGACTGGATCCCACATGATGAATGGGTAAAGCGGAAGCGGCGCCGCTAGCTCGTTTTATGGGGAAATGCGTCTGGTCAACCCGCCACGCCCGGCTACGCAGGATCAGGCGGTTCCGGACGATGTCGCGCCCTATCTGCGTATCTTCCCCCGACACGATCGGCCGGCTGGCGCGCTCAATGCCATCAATAGCCGGGTAACGATCGTGCTGAAGGACGGCTGTTTCCGCGCCGCCGACAGGGACGATGCACTGGTGCTGTTCCCGTTCGGGGCAAAACTGTTCGTCGATAGAAACAATTACCTCGCGTTCGGCAGCGGTGAACGTTCCGGATACGCGCGCGTGGGCGAAGCGGTGGAGTTCATGGGATCAATCCAGGAAGTGGCCACGCCTGAGCTGGTGGATCCGATCCACGCCGCCTGCGGGCCGGGCAAGGTCATCAAGGTGGAAGGGATGGAAAGCGCGGCCGCGAGCGACTCACAAAGGAAGGTGACTGATCGTGCCAATGCGATGCGCGCGTTGCAGGACCGATATGGCCTCGATGCGCGGCAGGCCGAGCGCGCGCTCGACTGGCTGGATGCGCGTGGCGAGGCTAATCGGCGGACGACTCCTGACGGTATCCTGGAGCCGCCGATAACAGGCGCGATGATGGTCGAGATGCCGCCCCGCCCGGTGATGGATCCGTCCGAATGTCCGCCCGGCAGCAGCCTCAGTTCTGGCCTCTGTCGAACGCCGGAAGGTTATCTGCGCCCCTTGCCGGATTGGCTGGTCGAATTTCTGGAGCAGGATCCTTGAGATCTACTGACTGCAACCTCTTGGAACGATTCTGGCAGCTGCCGGTGGCAGTTGCTCTGTTGGCGGGATGCACTGAGCAAGCACAAGACACCGATGCCCCGTCATTGCCCTTCGACACAAGGCCTGCCGCACCGAACGAAGCGCCTTATGCGGAAAGCGTGGGCGGCACGCTCGGTTACAGGGACGACTGCCTGTTCGTTACGTCGCCGGGGGGTGGAGAAACAGGTCTGGTGATGCCCGACAGTTTCGAACTGAATGGAGATACCCTGTCGAACGGGCAGGTTTCCTACAAGCTCGGCGAGCACGTGAGCTTCAGCGCCGGGTTCCTTTCGCGCGAGCAGGCTGCCGCTGTGAACTGCAAGACACCTGACGTTGCCTTGGTGGTCAACAGTTTCCCGACCGAACCGCCTGCCGAACCCAATTCAGAAGAGGAACAGGATCGATGAAACGCATTCTCCTCTCACTGGTGCCGCTAGCGCTTGCAGCCGGCTGTACCACAGTGCCAGCGCGGACCGGGCCAACAGCATCTTCCGAGGCCCTCCCGCACAACATCACGGCAGGGCAGTCCCGGCTTGCCACGCGGCTCTATCCGAAACTGGCCGAGGCCGCAGAGCCAAACGACAATCTGTTCATTTCGCCGCTCTCGCTGAGCGAGGGGCTGGGTCTGGCGCTTCCCGGTGCGCGCGGGCAGACCGAGGCCGAGATGCGGGACCTGTTGGGCTGGGATGCGGCAAGCCGGCCCGAACAGCTGGTGAAGGATTACGACCGATTTCTGACGCGCACGGGCGATGACAAGGTGGCTTTGTCGGTCGCCAATGCGCTGTGGCTTTCGAACAAGCTGGACTTCACGCCGGACTATCTGCGCGCGGCGAAGGACGGATTCGGTGCCACCGCCCGGCAGGTCGATTTCGGCGGCGATCCGGGAGGCTCTGCCGACACGATCAATGGCTGGGTAAGCGAACAGACCCGCGAGCGGATCACGAAGATCGTCGATGCGAGCGGGTTCAACGATCTGACCGCTGCCGTGCTGACCAATGCGGTTTGGTTCAAAGCCGACTGGTCGGTGCCGTTCGAAGAAGGTCAAACGGGCGAGTTTACCCGTGGTGACGGCACAACCATGCCAATCTACATGATGGAGCGGATTGCGCCGATGGCCTATCGCGAAACGCGCGAGGGGCAGGCCGTGCAATTGCCCTATGGCCAGGACGGGCGCTTCACGATGGAGGTGTTCCTGCCGCGCGACATGGCAATCTTGCGCCGGTGGGAGCGGGATCTGAATGCCGAATCGTTTGATCTTTCGATGCAGGGCAGCGACGCGAAGTTCGATCTCGGCGCGATTGAAGAACGCAATATCCTGCTACGCCTGCCGCGGTTCGAGGCGCGCTTCGAAGAAAGCGTAAAGGCCGCGCTGATTGCGGCGGGAATGCCCTGCGCCTTTGACGGAAGCTGTGCCGATTTTGGCGCAATGGCCGACGCTGACCTCAAGATCGACGATGTGGCCCACGCCACTTTCCTGCGGGTCGATGAAAAAGGTACCGAAGCGGCGGCGGTAACAACGGTAAAGATCGTCGTTACCGGCTCCCGCCGCCTGCCGGATGATCTGCCGCGCATGATTGTCGACCGGCCGTTCCTCCTGACCATCCGCGACCGTGCCAGCGGCGCGCTGATCTTCTTTGGCCGCATTGCCGACCCGACACCCGTGGAGAAATCCGAATGATCCGCTATCTCTTTGGCGCGAGCGCGATGGCGCTTGCCATCTTATCACCCGCCTTCGCGCAAGAGCAAAAACCGCTCAGCGAAACCTGCCCGAACCTGACGGCGGAAGAGATCGAGGCTATCGAGAATTACAAGGGCGAATTCTCCGAGAACGCCTGGTATGCACGTGCCTATTGCGTGAGCGTGGAAGAGGCGGAGCGGCGGATGGAAATCCAGAACCGCGGCGCCATCGGCCCGCGCACCGAACCGGGGCCACCACCTCCGCCACCCGCACCGGACGATTCCATCGGTCTGCTGGCACAGACCCTCCACGAAAAGGAAGGTGACACCTTCGCAGGGCTCTGGATCCAGCATCGCCCGACCTATGGCGTGATGGTTGCCTTCACCCGCGATGCGGCGTCGACACTGGCGAAATACACCAGCGATCCGCTTTATGTCCCGGTCGATCGCCCCGGACCGAGCCTCACCGAACTGCGCGCGGCACAGGAACAGCTCACGCGCGATCTCGATGCTCTGGGCATAACCTGGTTCACGATGGGAGGTAACGAGAGCTCAGGCAAGATCGAGGTCCGACTGGGCCAGAGTGCCGACCCGATCCGACAGGCGGCGGCGCGCGGCGAGATTGAACTGCCCAACTTCGTGGTGTTCGAGGAACCCGATCCGTTTCCGATCGCTGCGCCGCCCGTTCCACCCGGCGATGCGCGGGTTAAGGGTTTCCCTCAGTTCGCCAACCGCACCGATGGCATGCCGAGTACGCTGGTTCGCGTGCCCGACGTGCCTGCACGCCTCGAATTGCGCGACGGGTGCTTGTGGCTGGCCCCCGAAGGCGAGGCGCCCAGGATTGCGGTCTGGGAACAGAGCATGGCGCTCGACCTGACCAATTCCGGCAAGGTAGCAGTGATGAACCGCTTTTCCGGCGCAAAGGTCTTTGCCGACAGCGATGTGGTACTGATGGGCCTGCAACCGGGCGAGGTCGCGCCACCGAAAGATGTCGTGGGCGCGGATGGCTGCCCCGGCCCCTATCGCGTCGTGCGCGGCATCGTCCCGCGCGAAGTGTGGGACAAGCAGCGACGCGATGCCGCCATCGCTGGTCGCACGCAGGAACTCGGCAGCCGCGCGGCTGCCGAAGCAGACTATGCCGCCGATATGGCACGGGTGGCCGAACTGAAGGCGTGGCGGGCGCAGGCGCTTGCCGAACATGGCGATGTGATTGCCAGCATCTATGTCAACGAGGATCAGGGCGCCGCGCATATGTTCCACACGGATGCGCTGACCAGAGATGAACTGGTGCTGGAGACACTGCGCCCCTTCGTCACCGGGCAGGTCGTGTCGCAAGGCGGGACAGCGCTGGAGGCTGCGCGAGCGGACATTGCCGTACAGATCGAGGCTGCCGGGCTGGAGGCGCGGGTAAGTATCGAGGAAATCGGTGGTTTTGTTGACCTCTATCCTGTAGACCTCGCCGCGCTCTCGCAAGCAGCGGTGGCGGGCAAGATCACCTTTCCGCCATTGGTACGGATCATGGCGGACAATCAGAGCGCGATCTACCGGCAGGATATTCCGCTGCGCCGCGATCCCGAAGCGATCTGGTATCCGCTGGAGGCGCATCCTGACTTCGCCACTATCCGCGCGCTGGTGGAAGAAACGCCTATCATGCGGCCCGAGCCTTCGCCGACCGATCACAACTCCAGCATCTGGGTGGCACGCAAACCGTCCAGGGCCGGCTCGCTCCAGCAGACGCACTGGCTGATCGCCAGCGGCTATACACTACAGGAAATCCAGACATTGCGCGCCGCCGGCTTCGATCCCATCGACGCACTGGAAGACATGAACGGGCGCCAGACGATCGAGAAGCGCGCTCTCACCGCCACCGATATCGTCGTGGCCGAACCGGTTGCCATCGACCTCGCCGATGCGGGCGGCGACGGCTTTGCCTCCACGGTGCGCTGGCGTGTGGTAGAGGTCCTGAAGGGCGATGCCAGGCCGGGCGAGGAATTGCGCCAGCGGCTTGCCTCGGGCGAACGGACCGATGAGGCGGGCGTGACCCGCTATGGGCAAAGCAATGATGAACCGTCGTTGCTGCCCGGCTTGCCGACTTCGCTGGAACCGGGATCGCGCTGGATTCTGCATCTGAGCGACGCGCTCTACACCCATGCCGCCTATGTTCAGGGCGGCGAAGGCGCGGCGCGCAGCGACGGGGACTGGTACATTGCGGTCGGCTGGATGGCACCATCGCGGATCAATGCGGAGGGCATTGCGCATCCGGTCACGAATTATCCCGAACCAATTGCTCTCGATGAATTGCGGGAGAGGATCGCGCCGATCCAGCGCGCTCTGGGCCTCGAACAATCGGGAGAAGAGGAATGATGCGCTTGGTTCTGGCGACCGCCGCGCTTGCCGCTTTGGCGCTGCCGCAAGCGGCGCAGGCCTGCGTCTACGCGCAGCGCCCTGAAGAGGTCGGCTATGCCAGTGGCCAGTATTTCGCAAAAGAGATGCTGGCCGCTGCGACCTATGCCGATCTGGTGCTGGTCGAAGATGACGGGACCCGGGCGATGGATGCACGGCCTACCGGCATCATTACCCTTCGCACCATTGCCCGTTTCAAGGGCAACAGCGCCGACCGTTTTATGGTCTTTGGAAGCCCGCTGACCTTTTCGCCCGACAAGGAGCGGATTTTCAACGCCCCCTTGCAGCATTTTACCAGCGAGACAGGGCAGGTCACGCCGTTCAGTTATACGGAGGAAAGGTCGACGCTCCTCTTTCCGCGGGCCGCCGGGGGTTCTCCTCCACCGCCCATAAGTCTCACCAGTTGCAGCCCGCCTGAGCTCATGGCCGAGACCGGGCGCTTCTACGTCGTCTTGCGCGATGCGGAGGGCAGGGTGCTCAACAGGCTCACGCTGAGCAACGGCAAGACCAGCTCCCCCAACCATCCCGCCTTCGGCTTTGTGCCGGTGACCTTGTCGGACGATGATTTCTGGCTCTGGTCGGTGCGCATTGCCGCCGCCGCGCCACCGCAGGCGCAGGATGTGCTCTACCTTACACCGGGGAGCGATCCGGTGCGTGTCGAGCGTGATCTGCGCGCCGCAGGGGCGACGATCCGCGCGGCCTATTATACGCGCGGAGATTTCATCGAGGAAGTGCGCCCGTCGCCGCATGAGCAAGCCGTCCCGTGGCTCGCAAAATCAGCGGATTATCTCGCCCAGAGCCAGCGTGGCCGCATCGGCGATCCGCATCATAGCGCAGCGGAGTTCCTGCGCGGGACACTTTCTCCGATGCAAAACTACGGCACCGGGCTCGGCTATGAAGTCGCACAGGCCTTCACCCGATCGGTGCGCGATGTGCAGCAGGCGACAGGCACTCCGCGCCTGATCGCGGTCGAGGTGGCGGGTGATTCCGGTGGTTTTGCTGGTCAACCCTTCGTGTCGCGCGTCGCCCCGCTCGACCAGCCAATCGACCGCCTGCCGCAATTGAGCGGCGCGGATGAAGCAGAGGTATTCGCCACGATGCAGCGGATCGAACGCGATATCTGGCTGCTCAACGGCGGCGCGGGCAACCGGCAAGGAACGTTGCCGTGAGACGAGCGATCACGGTCTCGATCGTGATGTGCGCCGTCCTGACGGCATGCAGCGAGCCTACTGATATCGTGGTGTCAGATCCGGACATCAGACCGTCCGCAGGCATTTCGCTCGGCGCGATGAGCTTCTTTTTCCCGGTCGGTCTGGAGTTCGAGGGCGACACGGAAACGTGCCCCAACCGTGCCAGCGAATGCCCTTTGGGTGACGATAGTGTGCATGCGGTCTGGCGATCAGGCACGCTGCGCTTTGATTACGTCCTCGATCATTTTGGCAAGGCAATGTGGGACGACGAATGGGGCGAGCCCATCACCATCAACGGCAGGCCCGCCTTTCGCAAGATGCTGGATGATGGCGGGAGGCGCTATCTCATCACTAACTATTATGGTGGAACGGAAAGTGCGTCAGTGGCGATCTGGCGGGAAGAGGAACAGCCGATCTTCTGGGGCACCTGCTATGCCGACGAGGATTGCGACGCGGTGTTGCAGACCCTCGCCAGTGTGACGATGCGCCAAGCAAGCCAGGAATGCGCGCTGATGTTTCCGCCGCCGCCGCCGGAATTCGTACCGCCGCCCGATTATCGTCCTGACAGCTCGGTCAGTCCGCCACCGCCCGCTCCGCGCTCCGACCCGGAACACTTGCGACCTCCAGCGCCACCCCCTCCACCTGCACCCAGGCCACGAGGGGCCGAGGAGCTCTGCAAGGAGTATGTCGATGAGGTATAAGGCCTCGCTATTCGCCTCGTTCGCTTTGTCCGCGCCAATGCTGCTGGCAGCTTGCGCCGCCTCCGGCCCTTCGCGCGAGCCGCAGTCGATGCCTCTGCCGCCAGCGCCGCCGCCGTCCGGCACGCTCGCGCCGATGTCCGATGCAGTGAAGGCGCTCTATGGCGAATGGCGGCCGGTGTCCGGCCCGCGCATGTCGACGGAGGACCGGCTCACTATCTGGAGCCCGATGTTCTCCTTTGGCAGCGGTTGCGAAATGACACAGGGACAACTGCGCGATCTGGGCGATGGGCGATACGCATTGGACGATTACACCCGCCTTGCCTCGAATTGCCAACCGCAGACGCGGCTCGCCCCGTTCGATGCAGGTCAAATGCGTATTGTCCCGGTCGATAACAACACCATCCGGATCGAGCGCGGCGGCGAGACTTGGGTGTTCGTCAAGGTCGATGTGGTCGCCACTATCCCGCGCGACGATTTCGTGCGTGGCGAATGGCTGCTCGCGGACAGACGCGGCAGGCCCTATCGGGGCGAGGAACTAACGCGTGTCACCTTCGGGCCCGAATACAGCGTTGACGCAGAAAACTGCGATTTTGCGGCTAATGGCTGGCATACCGACCGCGACGGGGAGGTCCGCACGGGTGGCTCGTACTACCGGATGAGTAAGCGCTGCCGTGTCCAGACGCTGGGCGACGAGTTGGCGAAGCTCGGTGCCGAAGCCAGCTACCGCGCCGAACCGGTCGAAACCCGGATGACAGTGAAGATCGGCAGAGAGCATGCGACGCTCGTCCCTGCCGCGCGCTTTCCCGGACTGGCCAACAATGCCGAAGCTGTCGCACCGCATCCTTGGGCAGCCGAACTTGCCGGGAAGGCGTCCGCCATTTCCGTCGAACAGCGCGGCGCTATGGCGCTAAGGGCCATCGGCTCCGGCGGCGAGGGCCTTCCCGGCGTGGAGAACCCCGCCGATCCACGCGCTCTTGCTTTTGTCGGAATGACTGCGTGGCATTACGCACGGGCGCAGCAAGCGGGACTGGTTCCCGAGCCCGGCACAGAGGCGCGCAGTCTTGCCGAGAACTTCGCCATTGCGCCCATAGTAGTGCGCGCGGTGCTGGAAGGCATCCGCCCCGTCGATCGCTGCGATGGCTTGTCGCTCGATTACATTTATCGCGTGCGCGAGGGCTGGCGCGGCGGGAAACAGACCGGCGACCTGCTGATCGTTCGGATGCCCTCGCTGGAGGGCAAGATCCGCTCGCCAGTCATCACGCCGGAACTGGGTGAGGAAGTGCTGCTGCTGGCAAGCCGCACGGGCTATCTGGCGGGACGCGTGAGCGAAGGCGATCCCCCGTCTTTCGACACGCGCATTGTGCAGATGACGCTGCCATTGATGCGGATCGTCGATGGCAGGCTGGCCGAAGCGCTCGAAGGCGCAAATGTGCTGGGCGCGGCAAGCTATGTCGGGACGACAGTAGAGGAGGCACGCGCTTTGGCGGTGCAGGTCGATCAGCGGATGGCACAGATCGCGCCACCCAGGCCGACCGACAATTTCGGCAATCCGACGGTGCGGCGCTATTTCATAACCCGCATCGGCGACCGTGTGCTGCCCGATCCCACGCGCCTCTGGATCGAATACGACGGCAGCAAGAATTTCGGCAATCCGAATAGTTATGGCGGGGTAGTGGTTTATTTCGATGGCTGCACGCCAATGAGCAGGCAGCCGTATATGGGAGACAATGTTTGGGGCAGCGCGGCAATCGCATGCCCCGGCAATTTGCCGGATGGCTCGCCAATCACCGAACCAGCCGTTGCGAAGGTCGCGCAGTGGATCGATGCCAACTACTTCCCCGATGTCATTTGTGTAAGCACGTGCCCCGAAGACCCGAAATATACCGTGCCGCTGCCGGAGGGCGACGTTATCCTGAAAGCGATGTTGCGATGAGAAAGCTGGCCTGTCTGCTGCTAACGGGGCTTGCCGCCTGCAACCCGCAGGCTGACGAAGAGGCCGACAATGCCGCTGCCGACGCTGCAATCGAGGAAACTCCTGCGCTGGCGGACATCACTGGCAGATGGCGCATCGTCAGCATCGACGGCGAAACTCTGCCTGTTTCGAGAAGCGAACCGTACCTCGCGTTCTCCGCAGATGCAGCAGGCGGATCGGTGGGATGCAATCAGTCTGGCGGCCCGGCCCTTTACGCGGAGGGACGCATCGCGGTGCATAGCTGGGGCGGTGATACAATGCCTTGCCTCGATCCACAGGCCACTTGGGAAGACGCGATTGCGGAACTGTTCAGGGCCTATCCGCAGGTCCGGCTCACCGGTGACAGATTGCGCCTAAGTTCCGGAGATCATGAGATCGAACTGGCCCGCGATGACGGCGCGCAGCCGCTGGATCGCTCACCCGATCCGATGCGCATCCCGGTCGCCGATCCGGTTTCCGAAGACCTCGCCAACACGGAATGGACCATCCGCGCACTGGATGGCGAGACAGAAAGTTCAAGCCCCATAGACCGGCATCTGAGATTCTATGAGGAAACCTGGCAGGGGCTGGCATCCTGCGCGACCCTGTTTGGCACGTACCGAAGGGAGGGCAACCGATTGATAGTCGAAGGCGACATTGCCAGTACGGAGCAGAATTGCTCACCCGAATATGCCGCGCTTGACACCGCTTTCGCCGAACTCATGCGCGATGATTCGCACTATCTCGTGGGCCCCAACGGCGAACTGATTATTGCAGGCGACGAGCATGTCCTGACGGGACACAGGGCACGATGATACGGATTTGCTTCCTACTGCCCCTCGTCGCGCTGGCCGCGGCGTGTTCGCGGACCGACGACGAGTCGCTGCTGTGCACCTTTGACGAAAACGGCAGGATCATCACGGAATCCGGCAGGTACACTGCGGCGTGCGTCGAGCCTACGGCAATCCCGCGTGGCGCCACGCAAGAGCCGACCGGCCGCCTGACCCTACTTGAGGCACCACTTCCGCCGCCGTTTTCGGATCTCGACGGGAAATGGCCGCCCGATCCGGTCAACGATAAACCCGTACTTACCCGACCGGCTGTTCCGCCCGAGCTGTTCTATTATATCCGCGCCTTCCCGCAGCCAGCAGAGCCCGCAGGTGATGTGCTCAGCATGGGCAGCGAGCACACGATCGTGCTGCGCGACGGATGCTTCTTCCTCGATCGTGAAGGGGATGATGATCCGCTGACCCTGTTTCCGTACTCCACCGCGCTTGTCGTAGATGAGGAAGGATATCTTGCGTTCGGATCGCGCTACGAACCCAATACGATGGGCAGCGTGCGCGTGGGGCTGACCGCCCAAACAGGGTGGTACAGCGAACCTTCCGATCCCGATCCGGCGTTGGTTGACGCCTGTGGGAACCACAAAGTCGTAAGTGTGACGACCGTCAGTAATCCCTTTGCTGCTCCGGAAAGGTTCAATCCTGCCCTGCATCGTTACGGAGAGCGCAGCGGTGTCACCGAAAAGCAGATCGTGGACCGCGCCAACACATGCGCGGTCGAGCAAGCGCAGCGAGAGGCGGATCGTCGGTTACGCGATCCGTCGCTTGACCCGTTGGATTGCAATCGCTTCTGGGCATTTTAACGGAGAGGTTCTGACAGGATGAGATCGCGACCAACCTTGGCAAATCACACGGTGAGACACCCCCGTCAAAGACGCAGTGCTCTAGTAACATGTATGCTGCTTGCCGTGGCATCCCCCGCATGCGCTCCGGTGGATGAATCCGACACCGGCGAACAGCCTGGCGCGGTGGAGTCTCCGCTCCCGGTGATCCTGAAGGATCGCAGTACCATTCGCATGGAGGCGCTTGTTTCCGGTCGGATCACACGCGCCGGATCATGCCTTTATCTGGAACATTCGCCTGGGCACCTGGCGCTGATCCTCTGGGCGGATGAGAATCTGAAGGTCGCGACCCTCGACGAGGCGGACTGGCTGGTGAACAACTACACTTCGGGCCTGCGTATTCGCGAAGGCGAGTTCGTTCGTGGCGGCGGCGGATTCTATCCACGCGATGCCAACCTGATGGCTTTGACCGGCGACGAGGTGCCTGCCGATTGCACCGGACCCGCCGTACAGCTCTATGAAATCGCGAAATACGATCCGGCCAAACCCGATGGCATTCCTGATCCGCCACCACCTCCACCGCCTGGCCCATCACCTGATGATATGCTGCTCTCACGGGCTTTCGACGAGCATTGGGACGGGCAGCGCTGGCCACGGCGGACAATCAAGGGAATCGCTGACCCGCTAGAAGCGATGTTCACATACGTGCTCGAAAATTATGAGGGGCGCGAAGGCAATATGCATGCCCATTTCTGTTTGCGCGGCGCGGACGAAAATCTGCTTGCCAGCCTGTCCCGGCAATTCCGGCGGCTTTTTCCAGGCGATGCTTGTTCATGGAATGGTCCCGGCGTAGTTGTCACCGCGACAGGTGAGAAAGCCATGTTCATCGATGCTCGGATCGATTGTTCGGGCGATCGTGGATTTTGCGCCGGCTCGGGTGGTGCGACCTACGGCAATCTTGGCGCAGAGCATGGCTCCTATCGCCTGCGCCGCAAGCGCGATGGATGGCAAATCGAAAAGCTGGGATTGAGCGTGGTATCATAACAACAATGTCATGCGATCGCCTGCAAGCGGGGCGGTTCCCAGTAGTCACACAGACTTGTTTGATGTCCGCTCTCGGGAAATCGACGATTGACAGCGAATGGCCGAAATTGGGGCGCAAAGCAGAACTTGATTTGACCTTCTCATTCAGAGTCACAGAATCAATTTCGAGTCCCGAAAAAGGCATCGAACCAATGCATTAGACGGTTTTTGCGGGCCTTTTGCGGGCTCTCTGCATAGACCGAATTACCTAAATAGCTGAAAATAGGTGGAAAAAGAAGCCGAATGTGATGCCTCTTCTGGCACCACTACCCCAATCGCGGGTGTTCGCGGTTATCCTTTTAGCGCAGAGAAAACATAGCTTTAATCTGAGTTTCTGTCCGCAGCTGTTCGCCCGAAATCGCCCGTAGCAAGGGTCAGTTGGGCGCTTTTTCAAGGGCTCCAAGGGGGCCTTCGAACTGATCTTTTCGACCGGCAAGGCTTGGCTCTTCAAGCGATCGAGTTCGTCACTCCACCATTGCGCCATATCCTCGCCATACCAGATCGTCAGCTTCTCGATCACACTTTTGAGGTCGGGAGCGGGGACGGAGAAAAGAGGTGGCTATCGAGGACCGCGCGACCCTCGGAGACCTCGCCGGCTAGCCGCCGGTCGCACCCTCGGCGGCCTCGTCCACGAACTGGTCATACGCCTCGAGCGCCTGTGCCGCGTACATCGCGCTCGGCCCGGCACCCATGTAGATCGCCAGCCCCCAGGTTTCGGCGATCTCTTCGCGCGATGCGCCGTGCTTGCGCGCGTCTTCGACATGATAAGCGATGCACGGATCGCAGCGCACGGCGACCGAGATAGCGACGGCGAGTTCTTCCTTGGTCTTTGCGTCGAGGGCTCCGGCGCCATGGGCCGCTGCCCCCATGGTGCCGGAGCCCTTCATCACGTCCGGCGTGCCGCGATGCAATTGCTTGATCGCTGGCAGCAGGTTGGCGGCCAATGCCGGCCAATCCTTGAAGTCAGTATGCGTTACTGGTTCGGACCTCCCTGCCGAGGGGTCAGAACCGATAGCTGAACCCTGCGCTCACCACCCAGGGGTCGAGCTGATGCTCGGTCTGGATGGCCAGCGTATTGCCCGCGAACCAGCTCGCCGTCGTGTCGACCCAGTACTTCTTCGCATCGAGCGTCAGGCCGAAACCGCTATCGCCGAGCGGTACGTCCATCCCCGCCTGCAGCACGAGGCCGAACTCGTCCGACAGGTCGGTCTCGGTCACGCCCAGCGGGATGGTGGCAGCACCGGGATCGACATCGATCCACAGGAAATAGGTGACGCCCGCGCCGACATAAGGCTTCACCGGGCCAAGATCGAAGTGGCCCTTGGCGGTCACCGTGGCGGGGATGAGTTTGGCATCCGCCACCAGTTCTGCGCCGGGCAGGCCCGCTACGGCGTCGACATCGTGCTCGGTCATGCAGCAGATCGTCTCGATCGAAAAATTGTCCGACACGAAATACTCGACCGCCAGCGTAGGCACGAGATTGTCGTTCGCTTCGGTCTGGGTTGCGGCGGGCAGGCCCACAGTGTCGACCTTGATCGCGGTGATCTTCCCGTCGGGCAGCACGGCGGTGCCCAGCAGCTTCACCTGGATGTCGCCCGATTCCTCTTGAGCCACAGCAGGCGTGGCCAGCATGGCGGTTCCAACAAGCATTGCGGCAAGCAGACGCTTCATTTCTTCGATCCTTCTCGCATTCCGATTCCGGCCGCACCGGCCGGCGGCGAGCGGAGAGATGGCCGAGCGAGCGCGGCGCCGCATTGACGCAGATCAAGAACGCGAATTCTTCCTCTTCCGCGCGAATTTGATCCAGCTCAAAGACGTGCAGCGGCGCATGAGTAGACTGCCCCGTCATGTGGTCCTATCATCCCGAGCTGCTGGAAACGCCCGTGCCGCGGTACACCAGCTATCCGACTGCGGCGGACTTCGATGTCCTGCCCCCCTGTCACTATCGAGCCGCGCTGGAGCGGACAGAGGGTGACGTCTCGCTCTACCTTCACATCCCGTTCTGCGAACACATCTGTTTCTACTGCGGCTGCAACACGGGCAAGGCGAACAAGCGCAAGCGGCTGGAAAGCTACCTGCGCGCACTTCATCGGGAGATCGAGACAGTCGCCGCGCTCTTGCCGAAGGGCACGCGAGTGCGCCGAGTGGCCTTCGGCGGGGGCAGCCCCAACGCGATTGCGCCAGTCGAGTTTCTCCGCCTTGTCGATGCACTGACCATTCATTTCGAGATGGACGAGCCGGTCTTCTCGATCGAGCTGGATCCACGCACCATGAGCCGGGATTGGGCGCAGGTGCTCGCCGCCGTGGGGGTCGAGCGTGCAAGCTTGGGCGTCCAGACTTTCGCGGCGCACTGCCAGCAGGCGATCGGCCGGGTGCAGCACGAAGACCTGATCGTGCAGACGGTCGACTGGCTTAGAGAGGCAGGCGTCGACTCGCTCAATTTCGACCTGATGTATGGCCTGCCGGGCCAGTCGCTCGCCGATCTGGAAGACAGCATGCACCGCACCCGGGTGCTGGGCGCGGATCGCGTCGCGCTGTTCGGATATGCGCATGTTCCGCATGTGGTGCCGCGCCAGCGGATGATCGACGCAGGCGCCCTGCCCGATCGCCACCAGCGGTTCGAAATGGCCGCCACCGGCTTTGGCTATTTCCTCACCCACGGCTATCTGCCGGTCGGGTTCGATCACTTTGCGAAGGCGGGCGGCGATCCCCTTGCCGCAGCGGTCACCAGCGGCAGCCTGAAGCGCAACTTCCAGGGCTTTACCGACGATCCGAGCGAGGTGCTGATCGGGCTGGGCGCTTCGGCGATCAGCAGCTTCCCCGGCATGCTCGCACAGAACGAGAAAAATTCCGGCCGCTACCGGATGAAGGCGGGAGAAGGCCAGCTGACTGTAACACGTGGTATCCGCCGCTCCGCCGACGATCGTTACCGCGGCGCGATCATCGAGAAATTGCTTTGCGAGGGGCGAAGCCGGGTCGGTGCACGAATGCTCTTGAAGGTTGCACCGAAGCTCTCACCCTTTGTCGAGCGGGGGCTAGTGCGGGTCGAGCGGGAGTGGCTGATCATCGAGCCCGACGGACTGCCTTATGCGCGCACGATCGCCTCCATGTTCGACGCCTACCGGATGGTCTCGCCACGACAGTTCAGTTCGGCTGTGTAAGCCGTTCGCGCTTTCGACAGGTGCCGGCATGACATGCCTGGAAACGGCAATCGGGTTCATGTTCCTCCCCGTCGCGCTCGATCGGGATCACGATAGTGCCCCCGTTGCATAGCTGCGCGGTGATCGAGTGGCCGGAGGCGGGGAGCGGGCCAATCATCATGGGCACCAGTGCCGAGAGCGCGTAGAGCTCAATCTTCATCTTCGTCCTCGATCAGGATGCGGACGGCGGCTCCGTCCATATCGTCGTACTGGCCATCGCGCATCGACCAGAAGAACGCGGCCAGGCCCGCCGCGCCGAGGCCGAGGGCGATCGGTATGAGGACGACCAGTGCGTTCACTTCGCTGCCCCTACCAGGCGCAGCGAATTGCCGATGACGACCAGCGAACTCACCGACATTGCAATGGCGGCAATCAGCGGCGTCACCACTCCTGCCAGCGCGAGCGGTATGGCGAGGGCGTTGTAGACGATCGCAAAGCCGAAATTCTGGCGGACGATCCGCATGGTCCGCCGGGCGCCGACAACCGCCTGCGCGACCGGCATCAGCCGTTCGCCGATAAACACCGCATCGGCGGCCTGCTGGCTCGCATCGCTGGCGGTGCCGGGGGCGATGGACGCGTGCGCGGCAGCCAGCGCGGGCCCGTCGTTAAGGCCATCGCCCACCATCAGCGGCCTGAGCCCGACCGATTTCATCCTCTCGAGCTCGGCAAGCTTTTCCTGCGGAAGGACGCCCCCCATGCCGTCTAAGCCGAGTTCCCGAGCGACCTCGGCAACCGGAGCGGCCCGGTCACCCGAAAGGATCCGGCATTCGATGCCCAGACTGCGCAACCGATTGATCGTCTGCGCCGCATCGCTCCGCAGCCGGTCGTCGAAGCGGATGGGCCAGGATTGGTCCGCGACGACCAGTTCTACTGCCATATGCAGGTCATCGGCTCGCGGTCGCCGAAGAGCTACGGCCATGCCTTCGTGTGTTGCCGAAACGCCTTCCCCGGCCTCTTCGCGCACCGTCTCGACTGCGGCGGGGGCGACATTTTGCGCGGTCAGCGCTCTGGCGATACTCCGGCTGAGCGGGTGACGGCTCGCCTGCGCCAGCGCCAGGGCGACCGGCAGCGCCCGCGCCGGCACTGCGGCAAGGTCTGCCTGCGGCTCGCCCAGCGTCAGCGTGCCGGTCTTGTCGAAGATCGCGATGTCCACCTCTGCGAGACGCTCCAGCGCGCTGCCGTCCTTCACCAGCAGGCCGCGCCTAATGAGCGCGCCCGAGGCCACGACCTGCGCTGCGGGCACCGCGAGCCCCATCGCGCACGGGCAGGTTATGATGAGCACCGCGATGGCGATCACCAGCGACTGGTGCCAGCCTGCACCCGCGACCATCCAGCCGACGAAGGCCAGCGCGGCGAGCGAGTGAACCACCGGCGCATAGAGGCGCGAGGCGCGGTCGGCGATGCGGACGTAGCGGCTGCGAGATTGCCCGGCCTCTTCCATCAGCCGCGCAATCTCGGCCAGCGCGGTGTCTTGCGCAGCGGCGGTTACGCGGACGCGCAAGGGGGCGAGCATGTTGATCGCCCCTGCATGGGCCCCGTCGCCCTCGGCGACCGGTATCGGCGTGCTTTCGCCGGTCAGCATGCCATTGTCGAGCGCGCTTGCGCCCTGCTCGATCGTCCCGTCTGCGGCGAGCGCTTCGCCTGCCGCCACGATCATCAGCATGCCGGGCTCGAGTGCGTCCGCCACGATCCGCGCGGTCGACCCGTCGGGCTGCAGGACGCTGGCATTTCGCCCGATCCGGCCCAGCAGCGCACCGACGCCTGCGCGGGTGCGGTTGCGCATCTCCGCATCGAGCGCGCGGCCCGCCAGCAGGAAGAACAGCAGCATCGTCGCGCCGTCGAAAAAAGCGTGCTCACCGCCGATGACGGTCTCGTGCAGGCTCAGCCCGGTGGCCAGGAGCACGCCGATCGCGATCGGCACGTCCATGTTCGTCGAGCCACGACGCAGAGCCTTCAGCGCGGATGCGAAGAACGGGCGCCCGGCATAGGCGATCACGGGCAGGGCGATGAGGGCGGAGAGCCAGTGGAACACCTCGCGCGTGACGCCGTCCGCCCCCGACCACACACCGACCGAAAGGAGCATGATATTCATCATGCCGAAGCCCGCCACCGCCAGAGCCTTCAGCAGGTCGCGATCCTGCGCCGAGCCGCGATGCGGCAGCCCCGCGACCGCCTGCGCCTCGAAGCCGAGGCGTTGCAGGGCTTCGGTGAGGTCGAGATCGTCGAGCCTCGGATCGTGGCTGATCGCCACGCGCTTGGCGGAGAGATTGACGCGGGCCGCCTCGATACCTTCGATCGCGGTCAGGCCGCGCTCGATCTTCGCGATGCAGCCGGAACAGCGCATGCCCGGCACGGCGAGGGTGGTCTGGCTCAACGATCGGCCGTCTTCCCGGGCGATGGCGGCATGGGCATTCACGGGATATGGGCCTCGATAACCCGCTTCTGCGCGCCTTCGGCCAGGGTCACCCGCAAATTCCAGCGACCCGACGCAAGCGGCTCGTTCGACAGGTAGGCGCCTTGCGCAGTGGGGGCGAAGGTCAGGTCGCGAACCTCGCGCTCACCCAGGGGACGCCGTGCGGTTGCGGTGATCCTGGTTCCGGCCGGAGTCCCTTCGGTGCTGACCACGACTAAGCCATCGTCGCCCCGCGTAACCGATGCCTCCCAGCCCGTCGCCTCCTGCTGCCGCGCTTCCTCCAGCCAGTCGTTGTATTTCTGGCTGGCGACGTACGAATTCTCGACCACCACGCCGCCGAAGCCCCCGGTGGCGAGCGAGGCCATGTAGAAGTTCACCGCGATGACGATGCCGAAGCCGCCAGCCAGGGTCGCCGCCATGTGCTTGCCGGTAAACGTGCCCATCATGATCCTCCTGCGGGTGCGTCGAAGCGGGTTTCGACCGTGTCGGTCTCGCGCTGTTCGTCGAGCGAGGTCAGCCGGAACGTGAACTCACTCGAGATCGTATCGTTCGGCGCCATCACATAGGCGCGCACGGTGCGGATCTGGTCGGCGGGCACGTTGAAGGTCAGGCTGGGGGCCGCCTCGCGCGCGTTGATCGTGTCGGTCCACATCCGCGCGCCGGGCAGGCCTTCGATAGCGACCTCCATCTCGCGCGGGCGGCTTTCCATGTTGCGCAGCTTGAGCGTGTAGGAATTGCGGACCGACCCGTCGCTCAGCAGCATGAAGGGCGGATTGCGATCGGGCGCGACGGTGAGATCGGTATGGGTGCGCGTGCCGAGCGCGAAGAGCAGCGCCGCGCCGATGCCGCCCCAAATGCCGAAATAGATAAAGGTACGCGGGTGCAGCAATGCCTTCCATGCAGGCTTGGGTTCGTGCCCCTGCGCTTCCTCGCGGCAGTCTTCCAGCGTGGCGTAGTCGATCAGTCCGCGCGGGCGGCCGATATCCTTCATCACGCGGTCGCACGCATCGATGCACAATGCGCAGGTGATGCAGCCGATCTGCGGCCCTTCGCGAATGTCGATTCCCGTCGGGCACACGGCCACGCACTGGTTGCAATCGATGCAGTCGCCGAAATGCTCGGGGTCTTTCTTCGCCTTTTTCAGGCTGCCGCGCGGCTCTCCGCGCCAGTCCTTGTAGGTGACGATCAGCGATTTCTCGTCGAGCATCGCAGTCTGGATGCGCGGCCAGGGGCACATGTAGATGCACACCTGTTCGCGCATGAAGCCGCCGAGCGTGAAGGTTGTCGCGGTAAGGATACCGACGGTGATGTAGGCGACCGGCGCGGCCTGCCCGGTGAAGAAGTCGGCGAACAGCGTCGGCGCATCAGCAAAGTAGAGGATCCACGCACCGCCGGTCGCCAGGCTGATGATGAGGTAGATCGACCACTTGAAGCCGCGCCGCGCGATCTTCTTCGGGCCCCAGGGTGCCTTGTCGAGCCGGGCACGGGCATTGCGATCCCCGTCGACGAAGCGGTCGATATGCTGGAACAGGTCGGTCCAGACGGTCTGCGGGCAGGCATAGCCGCACCATGCCCGGCCGACCGCGCTGGTAACGAGGAACAGGCCGATCCCCGCCATGATGAGCATGCCTGCGACGAAATAGAATTCGTGCGGCCAGATCTCGATCCCGAACATGTAGAAACGGCGATTGGCCAGATCGACCAGCACCGCCTGATCGGGGGCGAAAGGCCCGCGATCCCACCTGATCCAGGGCGTGATGTAATAGATCGCCAGCGTGACGAACATGACGAACCACTTGAAGCGCCGGAAAGGCCCGTCGATCCGCATGTTGTGGACCGCCTTGCGCCTTTCGTAGAACTTCTCGGGCAGCTCGGTACGCGGCGGCTCTTTCGGCTCGTGCCGCCGGGTGGTTGCACCCGGCTGTGCCACCGCGCTGGAGACGGGATCGTTGGTCTTGGCGACCCCGTTTTCCAGAACGACCGACCAGTCGCGCCCCTTGTCAGGCCCGGTTTCGTCAGGGTTGTTCATCGACCTCTACCTCGGGATTGTCGGCGACCTCTACGAAGTCTTCGCCTCCCCCGAGCGAATGGACATAGGCGGCAAGCATCTTGATCGTCACCGGATCGAGCCGCGAACCCCATTCGGGCATCACGCCCATCCGGGGGCCGAGAATCTGGCGCCGCAGGTCCGCACGGTCGCTGCCGCGCAGCCAGATCGCATCGCTCAGGTTCGGCGCGCCGAATTCGCGGTCGCCCTTGCCCTGCGGGCCATGGCAAGCGGCGCAGTTGTCCGCGAAGGTCTGAGCGCCCGCAGCGTTGGGCTGCGCCTTGCCGCTGAGCGAGAGGACATGGTCGACCACCGCATCGAGCTGGGCGGGGTCGAGCGCGCCTTCGAATGGCGGCATCTGGCTGAAGCGGGTCTGCTCGTCTTCGGTCCAGCGGACCCCGTGGGTGATCGTGTATTCGATCGCCCGCAGGTCGCCACCCCACAGCCAGGCATCGTCGTTGAGGTTCGGATAGCCGAGCTTCTGGTCGCCCGCGCCGCCAGAACCGTGGCACTGGCTGCAATTGACCTGGAACGCGGCCCTGCCGCCTGCGACCGCGCGGGCCATCAGCTCGCTGTCGTCGGGCAGGCGTTCGATCGGGGTGCGCGCCAATTGCTCGCGGAAACCGACCTGCGCTTGCTCGGCAACACGCATTTCTTCCGCCAGCTCGCCCCGGCTCGACCAGCCGAGGATGCCGTCGGTCGCCTTCTCCACCATCGGCCACGCCGGGTAGAGGATAACGTAGACGACGGCGAAGATGATCGTCGCGTAGAAGGTCCACAGCCACCAGCGCGGCAGCGGCGTGTTCAGCTCCTCGATCCCGTCCCACTCGTGGCCGACGGTTTCGGTGTTGGTTGGCTCATCGATGCGCTTATTCGCCATCGGCCTCGTCCTTGAAAATGGAATGGGCAGCTTCGTTCATGCGGCGCTTGCCGTTCGGTCGGAACGGCCAGAGGCAGAACGCGAGATAGATCAGCAGCATGGCCAGCAGGCCGTAGCTGTCCGCAAAGTGGCGCAGTTCCTCGTAGAACGTCATCGGCCGGTCTCCTCGGCCAGCTCCTCGAGCGGGGCACCGCTTTCGAAATCGACCAGCGTTCCCAGCATCTGGAGGTACGCGATCAGCGCATCCATCTCGCTCACGCGGTCCGGGTTGCCGTCGAAATCGCGGACCTGCGCCTTGGGATAGCGATCGGCGAGATCTTCCGGCGCAATGTCGGGATCGGCCTGCGCGAACAGGTCCGCCTCCGCCATTTCGAGATCGCGATCACTATAGGGCACGCCGACCATCTGGAGCGTTCGCAGCATCGCCTCGGCATCGGCGATCTTCAGGTCGCGGTCGGCAAGGAATCCGTATTTTGGCATGATGCTTTCGGGCACCACGCTCTGCGGGTTCTCGAGGTGCTGGACGTGCCATTCATCCGAATAGCGCCCGCCGACCCGCGCCAGGTCGGGCCCGGTGCGCTTGGAGCCCCACTGGAAGGGGTGGTCGTACATGCTCTCCGCCGCGAGGCTGTAGTGGCCGTAACGCTCCACCTCGTCGCGAAAAGGGCGGATCATCTGGCTGTGGCAGGAATAGCAGCCTTCGCGAATGTAGATATCGCGCCCCGCCTGCTCGAGCGGGCTGTAGGGCCGCATGCCCTCGACCTCCTCGATCGTGTTGTCGATCCAGAACAGGGGCGCGATCTCTACCGCGCCGCCGATGGCGACGGTCACGAAGGTGGCGACGGCGAGGAGCGTGATGTTGCGCTCCAGCTTCTTGTGTTGCTGTGTCAGGCTCATCGGTCAGGTCCTATTCGGCGGGCACGGCATCGGGTGCGGAGGAGGGCCGTGAGCCGACGATCGGCTTGTCCTTCTCGGCATCGTAAGGCGTCTCGGTCATCGGCGCTTCGTTGCGCAGCTTGCCCGACAGGGTCATCCAGACGTTGTAGGTCATGATGAGTGCGCCGGAGAGGTAGAGCAGCCCGCCGGTCATCCGCATGATGTACATCGGATGGAGCGCCGCGACCGTATCGGCAAAGCTGTTCACCAGGTAGCCGTCAGGCCCGGTTTCGCGCCACATCAGGCCCTGGGTGATCCCCGCCACCCACATGCTGGCGGCGTAGAAAACGATGCCGATGGTCGCGAGCCAGAAGTGCCAGTTGATCATCCGCAGGCTGTACATGCGCGGCCGTCCCCAAAGCCGCGGGAACAGGTAGTACAGGCAGGCGAAGGTGATCATCCCGTTCCAGCCCAGTGCACCGGAGTGGACGTGGCCGATGGTCCAGTCGGTATAGTGGCTCAGGCTGTTGACCGCCTTGATCGACAGCATCGGCCCTTCGAAGGTGCTCATCCCGTAGAAGGCGAGCGCCATCACCATCATGCGGATGATCGGATCGGTGCGGACCTTGTCCCATGCCCCGTTGAGCGTCATCAGCCCGTTGATCATGCCGCCCCAGCTCGGCATCCACAGCATGATCGAGAACACCATGCCCAGCGTCTGCGCCCAGTCGGGCAGCGCGGTGTAGTGCAGGTGGTGCGGCCCCGCCCAGATGTAGAGGAAGATCAGCGACCAGAAGTGGATGATCGACAGGCGATAGGAGTAGATCGGGCGTTCGGCCTGCTTGGGCACGAAGTAGTACATCATCGCCAGGAAGCCGGCGGTCAGGAAGAAGCCGACCGCGTTGTGCCCGTACCACCACTGCGTCAGCGCATCCTGCACGCCTGCAAAGGCGCTGTAGCTGCGCGAGCCGAGGAAGCTGACCGGGATCGCCAAGTTGTTGACCACGTGCAGCATCGCGACGGTCACGATGAAGGCGAGGTAGAACCAGTTGGCGACGTAAATGTGCGGCTCGTTACGGCGCAGCAGCGTGGCCACGAACACCGCGAGATAGGCGACCCACACGATGGTCAGCCACAGGTCGACATACCACTCCGGCTCCGCATATTCGCGGCTCTGCGTTACGCCGAGGACATAGCCCGTCGCGGCGAGCACGATGAACAGCTGGTAGCCCCAGAAGACGAACCGCGCGAGGCCGGGCAGCGCCAGCTGTGTGCGGCAGGTGCGCTGAACCACGTAGAAGCTCGTCGCGAGCAGCGCATTGCCGCCGAAGGCGAAGATCACCGCCGAGGTATGCAGCGGGCGTAGGCGGCCGAAATTGAGGTAGGGTTCCACGTTCAGCCACGGGAAGGCCATCTGCGAGGCGATGAAGACGCCCGCGAGCAGCCCGACGATGCCCCAGAACATCGTTGCGATCACGCCCCAGCGCACGATCTCGTCGTCATATTTCGACGGAGTATCGGGCATCTTGAAGAAGGTCCGCCCGCCGCCGACCGGATCGAAACGACCTGCGGTGACCCAGATCATCACGAACGCGATGAACCCGATGATTGCGGCCTGTGCCGCAAAGCCCGTGTCTCTGGCGTTTACGAACACGACCAGTGAAAGGAGGAGGAGGACGAACCAGAGTCCCACCCGTCCCAGCGCTGCTTCGATTTTCATGGATTGCCCCTTCCGTTTGGCAGCCGGTTAAAGCCGCCCGGATGTGCACGCATTGATCGAGATCAATTTTCGAGAATTTTACGCCGCTTCCAGCATTTTCCCTGCCGCAAGGGCCAGCCGCTCCCAGTCGAGGATGGTCACCACCGACCTGCCTCTCGTCTCGATCAGCCCGACATTTCGCATCTCGCTGAACTGGCGGCTTACCGTTTCGATGGTCAGGCCGAGGCTGTCCGCGATATCGGTTCGCGACATCGGCAGGGTGACTGCGCCCGGCGGGTCATCGCGCCGCGTACCGCGTTCGAACATGTCGAGCAGGAAGCCCGCCAGCCGTTCGCGCGCCGACCGTGTGCCAAGCATGATCGAGTTCGCCCGACTGCGCTCCAGCGCGAGGATGGTCTGCTCGACGGCGAGCCGCAGCAAGGCACTCTCTTTGCCCGAGGTTGCGAGCAGCGAGTTGGCAGGGATCGCCAGCAGCCCGCTCGGCTCCAGCGCGATCAGCGAGAAATTGTGCTGCCCGCTGCCGGGCACATGGATCAGTTCGCCCGGCAGGCCAAATGCGACGATCTGTTCACGCGACGTCGACAGGTAGGCAACCAGCTTCACCGCGCCCTTGGCGACGTAGACGAAATGATCTTCGTCGCTGCCCAGTCCGGCGTGGTCGTGGCTTTGCAGGTCGAGCGCAAGGGCCTCGTGCCGAAGCCGCAGGATGTCAGCGTCTGTCAGATGATGTGGCAGGATGCGGCGGTCGAATTCTTCGAACAGCTCGATGAAGGCGTTCATGGCGGGGTCCTCTTGGATAGAACCCCGGAATAGTCGGCGTGTCGTCGATCGCGCATTGATGCAGATCAAACGCGCACGCTACGATCAATGAATGACCGCACTCGTGTGTCGTCGGAAATTTTGGCGTTTAGGATGAATGCTGAATGGCCAGGTTCCAAGTGGCTGCTGCTGATAGGCGACAGTCCGCTACCGGCCCACAAGTCGCCAAGCCGGAGTGGCGTTAATCCTTATGGCGTAGTGCTCTTGAGTGGGGCCGGTCGAGGGGCCTCCTCTTTCCGTCCGCTTATATTTTGCGAGATAAAGCATTGTGTTGCGTCAATTTTTCGAGCCCTCTTCTGGCATCAAGTCATCCAATTCGTCGGTAAGTCCTGTGTCGATCGAGGACCCCGGCGGTTTGTTCAGGGCATGACCGCCTGGCTCCAGCTCCGGAATTGTCGTGAATTTCAGTTTGAGCTTCGCAAGTTTACCCCGGTAGTGTCCGGCCGGAATCGAAGATCCGGCACACAAGGACCAATGTCATGACCCTCGCTTTTCTCGGCCCGGCTTTCAGCTTCAGCGAACGCGCCGCGCATATTCTGGGCGAGGGGGAGGCACTGGTGCCGCTGGAGGATATTGCCGCGCTGGTTTCGGCGGTGGCGACCGGGGCGAGCGATCGGGCGGTCATTCCGATCGAGAACAGCCAGGCCGGCACGGTACCGGCGGCGGTCAACGCGCTGGTCGCGCTCGAACAGCCCTTGCAGGTGCTGGGCGAGACTGCGCTGCCCATCCGGTTCTCGCTCTATCGCAATCGTCATGACGATGCGGCCCTGACCGGGGTGATCAGCCACGCGATGAGCCTGAAGCAGTGCGCGGGCTGGATCGCATCGCACGGGGTCGAGACCCAGGAGGTCGGCAGCAATGGCACGGCCTTCATCAGGGTTCGCGACGAGACGCAGCCGGGCTGGGGCGCGATCGCACCAAGCGATATCGAAGACGAGGCGATGACGCCGGTCGAGCGCGACCTGCAGGGCGAGAGCGTCTTTCGCACACGCTTCCTGCTCGGTGCGAAATGCCCGTCGGACACCGCGGCCAGGGCCGCGGTGGTGGCGGTCGACGACCTGACTGCGCTCGAAGGGTGCGTTTCTGCCCGCGCGCATCTCTGCCTGCCGAGCGGAGAGCTGGGACGGTCCACGACCATCGTCGAAGTCCGCTTTGCCGAGCCGCGCGCGCTCGGCGCGATTCCCGGTCGCGCCCTGCTGGTATGGGCGGATGGCAATGCCGGCTGACCTTCGGTCTGGCACGCGGAGGCGGCAGTCGATACCATAGCGCGGCTGTCTTCTGGCCCGACGGGAGGAATGGCCCGGTGTCCGAGATTACACGATCCGTCTTCATCAGCTCGCGGCTCAGCCCAGAACTTCGGCCGCTGAGGGAATGGCTCAAGTCCATTCTAGACCAGCGGCGAGTGAAGGCCCGATACGGCGATCATACGAGCGGGGCGCGATCGGATGGTCCGGTGCGCGCGAGCCTGGAGCAAGTGCGCGGATCGGACCTTTTCGTCCTGCTCGTCGACCAGACGATGGGGCCGGTTACCGCCGAGGAATGGCGGGAGGCCCAGCGCCTGGGGATTCCGACGCTGGTCTATTTCTCGTCCGCAACCTCCGAGGCGACCCAGCAGGAGATCATCGAGGGCGTTTTTCCCGATGGCCAGATCAGGGAAAGCATCCACGGTTCGAAAAGCTTCGGCCTTGCCGATACCGAACTGGGCTGGGCCAACATCTTCGCCGATATCATCATCGAGCTCGAGACCATCAGCCGCAAGGAGGGCAAGCGCCGCCGCGAGTTTTTCGAGGAAGTCCACGAATATTGCGATCTCACCCGGCGCAATCCGAGCACGATCGAACCGCGCGCGGGCGAAGGGCGCTTCGTGGCCGAGTGCGAGGGTGGGCGCGAGCTCGTCTGCTGCCTTTCGAGATCGCTCTCGCATCCCCAGCTCGACGAGATAGCCGGCGATGCCAGAGCGCGCGGCCTGCCCCATTTCCGGATCGTGAGCGCACCCGACGTCTCCACGGTCCTGCGCCGCGAGGCGGAAATTCGTGGAGGGACGCTCCAGACGATCGCCGATTTTCTGTGCGAAATCCTCGATATCGAAGCGCACTGGAAGGAGATCGAGGCGCTGGCCGATACGATCGCGCTGGGCGATCACTTCATCGAGATCGGCTATCAGGAACGTGTGCTCGACAAGTCGCGGACCGAGGTCGGTATCGCGCAGAAGCCCGATATCGTTGCCCACGCGGATCGCTGGCTGGATAACCCCCACGAGCGCCAGCTGGCCGTGCTTGGCGATTTCGGCTCGGGCAAAAGCTTGTTCAGCATGCGCGTCGCGCTGAATTGCCTCAGCCGGATCAGGCAGGTGAAGCCCGCGCGTTTCCCCGTTCTGGTTCCGCTCAAGCACGTGCCGCGCGATGATAACGGCGTCTTCGCGCTCGGCGCCCATATCCAGAAGATGCTGGGGATCGAGACGTTTTCCTACGCGCTCCTGACGACGATGATCGAGAGCGGGCGGTTGCTGCTGATCCTCGACGGGTTCGACGAAACCGGGAGCAATACCGGCGGCTCGGCGCGCGATCAGGAGATCGAGCGCAGGCGCACGCTGGCGGTCATTTCCGAACTCGCGCTGCCCCGAGGCAAAACGATCCTGACCTCGCGGCGCGCCTTCTTCGACAATCTAGGTTCGGAGTTCGAGGAGCTTCAGGAACTGGAAGTCGTCGCTGCGGATGGCGCGCTGCCCGCCGCGAGAGAACGGTCTTTCGAAATCCTCTACCTCGCCGATTTCAGCGAACGCCAGATCGCGGAGATGATCGAGCGCAGGTTCAAGACATCGACGCGCAAATATATGGAGCGGGTCGCCAGTCTGCCGAACCTTGGCACGCTGGTGCGCAGGCCGATCGTGCTGGACATGGTGCTGGGCATCATGATCGGCATCAAGGACGGCGAAGACCTGACCTTGCTTCGCCTGTACGAATTGTGCGCGAAGCGCTGGCTGGCGAGCGCGGCGCGCGAGGGTTCGCCGCTCGGCGAGGAAGAGCGGATCGCGCTGATGAGCGAGCTGGCCTGGGAGCTCTATTCGGAATCGAAAGCCGCGGTGGATGCCGACGATCTGTCGGTAATCGTGCAGGATATCCAGGACAATATCGATGCCAGCGGCGATGCGGCGGCCCGCAGCGAGACGCTGCTCGTGCGCGATAATGCGGGCATGTTGTCCTTCGCGCACCGATCTTTCATGGAATATTTCGTCGCGCTCCGGCTGATAGAGGATGCCCGCAAACGGGTCTGGAAGGGATGGGCGCAAACCTCGCTTTCGGACGGTACGCTCGACTTTCTGAAGAGCGCCGATCTGGACGCAGACACGCTGATGGATGCTCTGGCCAGGGCGAAGGAGATCGACGGCAGGCACCTGGCCGGAAATGCGCTGACGCTGCTGCACGCAGCGAAGCACGATTTGCGCGGTGTCGATCTGTCTGGGCTGACGATCACGGGTGCCAATCTCGAAGGGGCGGACCTGCGCGGAGCATCGCTGCGCGGGGCGCGGCTGGATGGCGTGAAGGTCGGCGGGGCCGATCTTGGCGATGTGGACTGCACCGGCGCGCGGCTGGTCAATCTCAACCTGGGCGTGAAATCGCACGCCAAGTCGATCGCCGTATCGCCGTGCGCACCGATCGTCGCGGCCAGCAATGCGCGCAACGAAATCATGGTCATCCCGCTTGCCGAAGACGAGCCCCCCGTCACGCTCGGCCAGCATGAGGACGCGATCAACCGCATCCGTTTCGACCCGCAGGGCAAGCTGGTGGGGAGCGTCGCCTTCGACGGCAAGCTGCGGCTGTGGGATGTCGAGCGGGCGGAGCAGGCGGCCGCCGCGATTCCGCTGGGCTCCAGCACACCCTATGCGGTGGAGATGGGGCTGGAGCCCTATGGCTGCGTCCTGACCTCGGGCAACGACGATATGATCCATGTGTGGGATCGCGAGACCGGGCGCGAAATCATGGTCATCCACGAGCACAAGAGCACCGCCTATGCGCTGGCGAGCTGCAATCTCGAATCGGCACCCCCGCCCGCGCCGCAGAAATGGTGCTTCGCTTCCGCGTCTTTCGACAAGACCGTGAAGGTCTATCACCTGACCGACCCCAATCTCGATTTCGGCGTGCGCGAGGTCCAGACCTTCGAGCATGACGATCTGGTCAACGGCGTGGCCTTCCAGCCGCCGCACGGCAAGCTCATGGCGAGCTGCGACAACAGCGGCACGATCTATCTCTGGCGGTGGTTGCGCAACAGCTTCTCGACCCGCCCGATACGCATCGATGGGGCCCACGATTCCCAGATCTGGAGCATCCAGTTCAGCGCAGACGGCCGCTTCGCCGCATCCTGTTCGACCGACAGGACGATCAGGATATGGCAGTGCTCCGATACCCGGCTAGAGCCGGTTGCGACGCTCGAAGGCCACACGGCGGCCGTCTGGAGCATCGCGTTCGACGCGAGCGGAGACCATCTCGTCAGCTCTTCTCAGGATTCGACCGTGCGCATATGGAACTGGCGCGAGGAACGCGAGGTTCGCAAACCGATCGTCGTCGGCCTGCAGGAAAATGCCTGGCTGCGATGCAAGGGCATGAAGATCGCCGAGGCGACCGGCCTCAGCCGGTTGCAGACAGATATCTTGCAGGAGCTTGGCGCACAGTGACAGAACTATCCACCGTATCTCCCGGCCCGAAAGGTCGGTCGACCGCGCTGGTCGTGGGCGTCGGGCTGATGGGCGGGTCGCTCGCCGCCGCGCTGCGCCGGGCGGGCGGCTGGCACCTCGTCGGCCTCGACGCCGATGCCGATCGGGCGCACACGGCGCTGGAGCAGGGCTTCGTGGACGAGATTGCGGGCAATCTGGCCGAGGGGGCGCGGGACGCGGACCTGATCGTGCTCGCGACGCCCGTGCGCACGATCCTGAGCTACCTCGACGAGCTTGGCCGGATCGCGCCTGCAAACGCCGTCGTCATCGATCTGGGCAGCAGCAAGCTGGACATCTGCGCCGCGATGGATGCGTTGCCGGAAGGCATGCAGGCGATCGGCGGACATCCGATGGCGGGCAAGCAGACCGCAGGTGTCGCCGGAGCCGATCCCGACCTTTATGCCGGTCGCAAGTTCGTGCTCGTGGAAACCCGCAGGACCACGGACAGGGCGCGGCAGCTGGCGCTCGCGCTGGTCGAGGCGATCGGCGCGGTGCCCGTCTGGACCGAGGCGGAAAGGCACGATCGGGCCGTGGCGATGGTCAGCCACATTCCGCACTTCCTCTCGCTCCCGCTGCTGCGCGCGACCGACCGGATGGACGACGACCTCGGGACGAGACTGGCCGCAGGGGGCTTTCGCGGGGTTGCCGCGGCTGCCGACGACAATCTGCCGATGTGGAAAGACATCGCGGTGAGCAACCGCGCGGCGATCTCAGCAGGCTTGCGCGAATTTTCGAAGGAGATCGAGCATTTTGCCGATCTGCTCGACCGCGGAGACAGGCCGGCAATCGAAAATGTTCTGGAAGAGGCGGCACGCCTCTACCGCGAAGATTTCGAACCCTAGTCGCCAGCGATTTAACCGTCTGCGCTGCGAGACGCCTCGTACAGCATGCCCGAGCGGGTGCCCGTGCGGCAGAAGGCGAGGACGGGGCCCGGCAGGTCCTTCAGC
>Ga0114910_1000235_pt1 | contig 29654 bp, 27 predicted proteins | sample MalvireepMed_908_FD_83500 | JGI IMG/M metagenome (GOLD analysis project Ga0114910, IMG submission 83500) | Marine viral communities from the Global Malaspina Expedition - Malaspina viral metaG DeepMed_908 | ecosystem: Environmental > Aquatic > Marine > Oceanic | place: Mediterranean Sea...
AATGAACAACAAAAAGCAGAACAATTGCTTAAGATTTTAGGTTATGAGTACAACTAAAAATTATGCTGGCATTCCTGATGAGTTTGCCAAACTTGAAACTTCAAAAATTGTACTAATCCCGGTGCCTTACGATGGTACGAGTACTTGGGGTAAAGGAGCAGATAAAGGACCGCAAGCCTTTTTAGAAGCTTCTGAAAATATGGAGACGTATGATATCGAGACTGATACCGAAGTGTATCAACAAGGTATCTATCTCGCTCCTGCAATAACCGAAGCAAGTTCGCCAGAAGCTATGGTAGCCGAGGTGCATAAAACAACCAAAGATTTTATCAAGCGCAATAAGTTTGTGACCCTTTTTGGCGGGGAGCATTCAGTTTCTATTGGGGCGATACGTGCTTTTAATGAGCTTTTTGATAACCTAACCGTGTTGCAAATTGATGCGCACGCAGACTTGCGTCAAGAGTATATGGGAAGCAAGTGCAACCACGCGTGTGCGATGTACGAAGCCAGCCAGACTACAAACCTTATTCAGGTGGGAATTCGCAGTATGGATGCTCTTGAAAAAACGGTTATGGATGAAGATAAAACCTTCTTTGCTCACGAAATGATTCAGGATGAATATTGGGTTGATAACGTGATCGATCTTTGTACAGATAATGTATTTATCACCTTTGATCTTGACGGGCTAGATCCTTCGATTATGCCATCTACAGGAACTCCTGAGCCGGGCGGATTGTTCTGGTATGAAACAATGGATTTTTTAAAGCGCCTCTTTGCTGAAAAAAATATCGTAGGGTTTGATATTATGGAACTTTGTCCTACCGAACACGATAAATCTTCAGACTTTTTAGCAGCCAAATTGTATTACAAAATGCTGAGCTACAAATTTGAAGGGGAAGATGTTGAAGACAATTATGACAATACATACGTTTCTAACACAAGTAAGGGAAGCGTTAATAAATTTGATTTAAATGACGATGAAGACTAAGGGAGCGATCTCTCAATTTATAGAAAAATACTATTTACACTTCAATGCTGCTTCTGTAGTTGATGCTGCAAAAGCCTATGAAGAGCAGTTGAATAACGGAGCTAAAATGCTCGTGTCTCTTGCAGGTGCGATGAGTACCGCAGAGCTGGGGAAGATCTTTGCAGAAATGATCCGTCAGGATAAAGTGCAGATCATTTCTTGTACGGGTGCCAACCTTGAAGAAGATATCATGAATTTGGTAGCGCATTCGCATTACAAGCGTGTGCCTAACTATCGTGACTTGACGCCGCAAGAAGAATGGGATTTGCTTGAAAATGGTCTCAACCGTGTGACCGATACCTGTATTCCTGAGGAGGAAGCGTTCCGCAGATTACAGCAGCATATCTATAAAATTTGGAAAGAAGCAGATGACGCCGGTGAGCGTTACCTTCCACACGAGTTTATGTATAAAATGTTGTTGAGCGGTGTTTTAGAAGAATACTATGAGATCGACCTAAAAGACTCTTGGATGTACGCTGCGGCAGAGAAAAATTTACCAATTATCTGCCCGGGATGGGAAGACAGCACGATGGGTAACATCTTTGCTTCTTATGTATTGAAAGGCGAATTGAAAGCGTCGACAATGAAGTCTGGGATCGAATATATGACCTTCCTTGCAGACTGGTACACTAACAATTCTGAAAACGGAATTGGGTTTTTCCAGATCGGTGGTGGTATCGCAGGAGATTTCCCTATCTGCGTAGTGCCAATGCTTTACCAAGATATGGAACGTGAAGACACGCCATTTTGGAGCTATTTCTGCCAGATCTCTGATTCTACTACCAGTTACGGTTCGTACTCAGGAGCTGTCCCTAATGAGAAAATCACTTGGGGTAAATTAGATATCAATACGCCAAAGTTTATCATAGAAAGCGATGCGACGATTGTTGCACCACTTGTTTTTGCCTATCTGCTAGATATGTGATCTTTGAGATTTAACGATAAAAGAAGAAGCCTCCTAATTCAGTTTAGGAGGCTTCTTTATTTTAAGTCTTATTCTTTGATCGCTTTATTCTGCGTTTTCCAATCAATTAATGGGGAAGGATAGTAATTGACGTTCATCAATTCTAAAAATGGAGCTTGATTTCCTAAACGCACTTTATAATTCTCCCAGTCTCTCTGCTCGGGTTGCGACCAGTTCAATTCGGCATAACCAATAGCTCTTGGGAACGCGAGGTATTCGAGTTCGCTTATCGTACTTATCGTTTCCGACCAAAGTGGCGCTTCAATACCCAGAATATGTTCTCGCGGAATATTTTCATAGGCTTCCGGTTTCCATACATACGCCGTATCTACGGGAACGTAACCGGCCCAATTCAGTCCGTATTCCGATTTCAGATCGTATTTCATATCTAAATAGGCTTTTTTTGCAGGAGACATAATCACTTTTAGATTTTTGGCAACGGCCAACTCGGCATTTTTCTGACTTTGCCAGAATTGAGCGATTGAAGTGGTGTCGATATCTGCGGTAGCGACTTCATCCCAACCTATCATTTTCTTATCATATTTCTGAACGATTTGCTCCACCTTATTCACAAAATAGATATAATCGTCCTTCTTAGTCACATGACTTTCATCGCCGCCAATGTGAAAATAAGGTCCCGGCGTGATCGCTGAAATTTCTCGTACCACATCATCTATAAAACTATACACGGTGTCTTTACGGGTGTCAAATGTGCTAAAACCTACCTGAGTTCCGCGGTAGATTTTTGGGGTTTTTCCGTTTCCATTCAAAAAAGGATAGGCTACTGAAGCCGCATTGGTGTGGCCGGGCATATCCACCTCAGGCACGATCGTCATATGATGTTTAGCGGCATAGGCCACAATAGCTTTGTAATCTTCTTGTGTATAAAATCCGCCGGGTTCATTACCTACTTCGGTTGCTCCGCCGATCTCGGTAAGCTTTGGCCAGGATTTGATCTCGATGCGCCAGCCCTGATCATCAGTTAAGTGCAAATGCAACACATTGTATTTGTAATAGGCGAGTAGATCGATATACTTTTTTACATCCTCAACCGTAAAAAAATGTCGGGCAACGTCAAGCATCGCGCCACGATATTCAAAAAATGGAGTGTCATTAAGCGCCCCGGATGCGATGGGCCAAACGGGATAATCAATGATAGAATCATTGGCTTTTAAAGGCAGAAGTTGTCCAAGTGTCTGAACACCTCTAAAAGCTGCTTCAGCACTCGCTGCTTGTAAGACAATAGAATCTTTAGTAATCCTTAAGCCGTAACTTTCCTTATTTAGTTTAGAAAGACTGTCTGATTGCTTGATATAAACCACACTTTCCTGCTCGGGAAATTCAGTATTTACAGGAACTTGTAATTGGGTGATCTGTTTAATTTTTTCGGCTAAAAACTCACCAATTTCAGGAAAGCCTAAACTGTCTGGGGTTGTACGTATTGCAGTAAATTGATCTAGCGGAAATGCGCTATAGGTCGCTTTGAGCGAAACGGGTTTAGGAATCAAATCTGCAGTAGATAAATCAGTTTTGGGAAGGTTTAAAACTCGAGGTTCTTTTTCAGGTTTACACAAAAAGAGCAAGACAAGCATAAAGCTTATTGCAAATACGGAAGGGCGAATTTGTGACATTAAAGTAAAATAAATAGTTCTCCTGCTAAGCCGGAGAAATTAAGGTTGGCGAAAGGTTTTATTGGCGTTACCAAGGAGTCTAACATTCTTTGGATTGCCTCATAATTAAAAATTTGTTTAAAAAGACTCTCTCGGCACTTGCTCCGAGGATTATTTAGTAGCATTAATGAGCTTCTGCTCTACGCGCACGTACTGCAAATTAAGGTTTCAGGACGTATTTTTAATGGCTAACGCCACAAATCTGTGATTTGCTTAAACGAGTAGGCGATAACAAAATCTGGCTTCTTAAGATTTCCTTTAGAACAATTGCTTATTTTCGCAGCCTTATTTGTTAGTATGTCATACCGTCTTACAGTAGTCGTTCCTGTTTACAATGAGCAAGATAACTTGCTTCGAGTAGAAAAAGTTTTCAAGGATTATTTTGAAATCGCAGCCGTACCTACGCAGGTATTGTTTGTGAATGATGGATCTAAAGACCGAAGTCAAGAACTCATTGAAGAAATTTGTGCGCGTAGTGAAGGATTTCAGTACATATCTTTTGCTGAAAATTGTGGATTGAGCGCTGCGATAAAAGCCGGCTTTGATTACACTTCCACACCTCTCGTAGGCTATATTGACAGTGATCTACAGACGACTCCCGAAGATTTTAATATTCTTATAAAATATGCTGAAGAATATGACTTGGTTACCGGGCATCGCGCAGACCGAAAGGATTCTTTTGTAAAGAATATGTCCAGTACCATTGCTAACAATATTCGGCGCGCATTTACACATGACGGGATGGACGATACCGGCTGTCCGTTAAAGATTATTAAGACAGATTATGCAAAGCGTATTCCTATGTTTAGAGGATTGCACCGCTTTTTACCTGCGATGATCATGTTGCAAAATGGGAAAACCATACAGGTGCCTATACGACATTTTCCACGTATAGCGGGTACAGCAAAATTTGGTCTTTGGAATCGCCTCTTAGGTCCTTTGATGGATTGCTTCGCCTACCTCTGGATGAAGAAAAAATACATCAACTACGACGTAGCAAAACGCTCAGATGGATAGTCCGTTCTGGATATATATCATTGGTTTTATTGCTCAGTTAATGTTTTCGGGCAGACTGGTCATTCAGTGGTTTTTAAGTGAAAAACAAAAGCGGGTATTAACGCCTTCAACGTTCTGGTGGTTGAGTTTGGGCGCTTCTTTTTTACTTTTCGTTTACGGATATTTACGGGAAGATTTTGCCATTATGTTGGGGCAGTCAATCACCTATTTTCTGTACATACGCAACTTGCAATTGCAAGGACAATGGACCAAATCTCCCAAAGCCCTACGCTGGTTTTTGCTTATTTTTCCGGTTTTGCTGGTGATTTATGGGTATAATAACGGAGATTACGATGTAGATAAACTTTTTAAAAATGAAGATATCCCGCTCTGGCTTTTGCTTTTAGGGAGCATCGCTCAAGTGATTTTTACACTGCGTTTTATTTATCAATGGATCTATTCTGAGCGAAAGAAAAAATCAAGTTTACCACTCGGGTTTTGGCTGCTCAGCTTCATTGGTGGTTTACTTATTCTTACCTACGCAATACTCAGAAAAGATCCCGTTTTATTTGTAGGACATCTGATGGGCGTTTTTATTTACTTTAGAAATATGCGTCTTTCTATAGGTATTGATAAAGAATGAAAATTTCAGAAAAATACTATCCTTATCTTCTAATAGCCGCGTGTTTGCTGCTGTTTTTCCCGCATCTTGATGTGTTGTATGCCAACATTATGGAAGCGCGCAACTTCAACACCGCGCGTGAAATGCTGGAACATAACAATTGGGTATTGACCACAATGAACGGTGAAGCACGCTATGAAAAGCCACCTCTGCCCACGTGGTTGGCTGCATTCTCAGCAGGTGTTTTTGGAATCACCAAGTTATGGGCCTTGCGTTTGCCTTCAGCGATTATCAGTACGGTTTTAGTGCTCTTTAATTTCTCGCTTTCGCGGAAGCGTTTACAGCTAAGTGCAAAGCAAAGTCTTTATGCAAGTTTGATTCTTGCCACTTCTTTTTACATTCTCTTCGCCGGAAGAAACGGAACCTGGGATATTTTTGCGCACGCGTTTATGCTAGGCGGAATTTATTTCCTTTTTCAATTTTTCAGCAGTACTGATCAAAAATATGGCAACGCTGCACTAGCCGGATTGTTTATCGGACTTTCGTTTATGAGTAAAGGTCCTGTAAGTCATTTTGCGCTTTTGCTCCCTTTTTTGATCGCGTATATCTGGGTGTTTAAATTAAGAACCTACAAAACCCGAATTACTCCATTTGTACTATTGCTCTTGATCACACTAGGCTTGAGTTCGTGGTGGGCACTAGCCATTTATTTTGGTGATGCCGATACAGCTGCAGCAATCGCCGACAAGGAAACTACCGCCTGGGCAAACCGAAATACCAGACCTTTTTACTATTACTGGAGCTTTTTTACGCAAAGTGGAATTTGGACCATTCCGGCATTTGTGAGTTTGCTGTATCCGTATTTAAAAACCCGGGTTGGTAATCTTAAAGCCTATCGCTTCAGTCTGATCTGGACGCTTGCGGCTGTGGTGCTTTTATCCTGTATCCCTGAAAAGAAATCCCGCTATCTGTTGCCGGTGCTTATTCCGTTAGCTTTAAATACCAGTTTTTATATTGAATATCTGGTGCGCCGTTTTTCAGTATTAAAAGATAAACGAGAAACGATCCCTGTTTTTTTCAATTTCGGAATCATCGCTACAGTCGCTGTTTTAGTTCCGGTAGCCGGCTTTTTTGTGCTGCAAGACAACCTTTATGATTTATGGATCTGGTTTGTACTATTAAGCGTAGCAACCTTAATTATCGGGTTCTTTATGTTTCGATTTTTGGTAAAGCGAAAGATAGAACCTGTCTTTTTCTTAGTGATTATTTTTACGTGTGCTGTAGTTTCTTTTGGTTTTCCGTTAGTTCGTGCGAGTTATACTAATGATGATTACGCCAAGCTAGCGCCAAAGGTAGCAACACTTCTAGAAGAGGAACTTCCGCTGTATTTATTTGAAAATTCTTCCCCAGAACTTATTTGGGATCTAGGGCAGCGGGTGCCGGTTTTAAGAGACCGTGAGGGGTTGAAATTACCAGAAAATGATCGTTTTTATTTAATTGTAGAACAAGAGCGCGAAGCAGAAATTGCGGAGATATTAAATACGTATAACTTAGAATTGGTGCGCTGCTACGACGGAAATATCACGACCAAAGCTGATCGTAATTACAAAACGCGAAGAATAGGCTGTTTGTTTCTCGTTGAAGCAAAAAATTAAACCTGAATTCCCTGTGTTTTTTTGCTGGATAACTCCCAAATAAAAAATCCTAGAACTATCAGATATTCCGTAGCGACCAACCATAAGTTTTCGTCAACCCGATCAACTTTATAGGCAGAATAGCTCAAGAAAACGACAAAGCTCCAAACCAGTGCAAAGCGGTACCGTGTAAAAACAGAAAGCACTAACGGAGTCGCAACATACCAAGGATGAACCGTTGTGGCGCATAGAAAGTATAAGGAAGTTCCTAAAAGTAGTGTGCTCATCAATTGTTGCTTGCTATAGTTTTTTCTAAATAAAGCGAGGAGCAGTAAACCGAAGATGACCACAACTGGTAGTATTTTCCCGGCAGTTGCAATAATGTTGTATCCTTTCACTTGAAAGCCGATCCATCGAATGATGTAATACACACTGGCATTGAATTCAAATTTTTGAAACCAAAGTCCGATGGTTTGAGAGAAATGCGCAACTAATTCTTCCGTAAGAAACAGTGCGAAACTGAGAATGAAAATCCCGATTACTACAGCATAATAGCGAATCAATTTCCAGAGCGATTGTAGCGGTTTTTCAGTGAGATACTTAAAAGGTTTTGAGTTTTCTTCAGTTTTTGAATGCGCTGTCACCAAATACTGAAAGAATAACGGAAGCATCAACAACGGCAATAATTTTACAGAAATGGAAAGCCCCATCAAGAGCGCCGACCAGAACCAGTTTCCTCTGAATAAAAGATAGAGAGAAGCCAGCAAGAAAAATAACATTACGCCTTCAAAATGCAAGTTCCCGGTAAGCTCGATGATGATAAACGGATTTAAAAAATACCAGAAGATTTGATGTACGGGTAGGTTGAGCTGTTTAAGTAATTTTCTTCCGATCCAGAGTATGCCAATATCTGCGGTGAAACAGGATAGGCGTAAAACGATAACACCTCCTAAGATCGAGTTTCCGCTTAAAACACCCGAAAGCCAAAAGAAAAACTGATTTACAGGCGGATAATTTGAAAAGTGTTTCCGGCTTAAAGCGCCCATTCCGTCTAATAATTCTTGAGCTTTAGCGATGGGAAGTTGGCCTAAAGCTTGCCATTGATCTGGCGTATTTAAATAAGGGTTGAGTCCTTCTGCAAGTAATCTTCCATCCCACAAAAACCTGAAATAATCTTGAGAGAGATTTGGCATTGCCATAAGGAATACAAGTCGCACAGCAATCCCTAGAAAGAGCAAGATCTTAAAATTGAATTTTAACAGTGGGATGAGTTTATAGCTCAAAAAAAAGGCACCGGCATAAAGGCTGATGAATCGCGTAAAATCGTGTCGCTCCAGGTCATATGCAAAGGCTGCGTAAAACCCCAAAAGCGTTACCGCCATTGCGAGCTGAATTTTATAAGCTTTTAATGTTTCAAGCATTAAGAAGTAGTTGAAATCCTAAAAATACAGAAACTATTCGGCTTGAAAACCTCAATTAGATTCGACTAAAGATCGACTTAAAAGCGACAAATCCGAATCCGGCAAAAAGCATCAGGTGAAAAAGAATAAGCCCAAAGTCGTTTACAAGAAACGCGCTGTAGATCGCAAAGCCAAAATAAAGAAAGAGCAAGCTCTCTAAGATCATATTTTTTGACAAACGCTTTTTTAAGTAGATGTTCGATTTCCACTGGTTACTCAACGAACTGATATTGAACTTTGGCGTACGTATGAACTCTGATTTTTTACCAAAATGCCCTTCTAAAACAGCAAGAGAGTTGTGCACACTAAAACCCATTGCCACCGAAAAGAACGTAAAAAACATCCCGATGTACTTGAAGAAATTCTTGATTCCGCCGCCGTGAATGCGCTTGTAGGTGACCCAATAGCAACCAAAGAAAATGACCGTATTAACTGCAAAACCGGCGATCACGTTAAAATACCAACTGAAGTTAGGATTGTTATTTTTGATGTATAAAATAGGAACACTCAAAACGGCTACAAGCAAGACTAAAAGAAACATACTGCTGTTGAGCAAGTGAAAAAAGCTATGAAATTTAGTCTTAAAACTTACCGTGGGATCTTTTAGCAATTTCCCATAAAGCTTCTGAAAATTCTCTGCGGCTCCTTTATTCCATCTAAATTGTTGCGAGCGTGCGGCACTTATCGCAACCGGTAATTCTGCCGGAGTTTCAACATCTTCCAGATATTTGAAATCCCATTTTTTTAATTGTGCGCGATAGCTGAGATCAAGATCTTCGGTTAGCGTGTCGCCTTGCCAGTTGCCGGCATCCAGAATACACGTTTTCCGCCAGATACCCGCAGTGCCGTTGAAGTTGATAAAATGATGCCCGAAGTTGCGCCCTACTTGTTCCAACACAAAGTGAAAGTCTAAGGCAAAAGCCTGAATTTTGGTAAGCAACGAATAATCGCGGTTGAGGTGCACCCAGCGCGTTTGTACCACACCTATTTTTTCATCTTTAAAATACGGGACCGTCTTTTGTAACCAATCAGAATTGGGTACAAAGTCTGAATCAAAAATCGCGATAAATTCACCTTTGGCGATCGCAAGTCCTTCTTTTAAAGCTCCGGCTTTAAAGCCTTTTCGGTTGCTGCGGGTGATGTGTTGGATGGGGATTCCTGCTGCCTTTAAAGCTTCAATGGTATTTCGTGTGGTTTGCAGGCTTTCATCTGTAGAATCGTCTAAAACCTGAATTTCCAATTTTTCCTTAGGGTAATCCAGTTTGCTGATGTTTTCTAGTAAGCGTTCTACGACATACAGTTCATTATACAAAGGCAGCTGAACCGTCACAAACGGAATTTCTTCAGCTTTTGAAAAGTCAAAAACCGGTGCGTCATCTTTCTTTTTTTTTGCTTTCAAGTAATTTAAAAGCAGGTTGAGCTGTGCTAGGCTATACAGAAAAATAACTGTTAGCGCGAGCGTATAAATGATGACAATTGCGGTTTGCATTACTTAAAACTGTACTTAAAAATCCAGCCTAGAATTTTCACACCGGCAAATATAGCACCTTTGACCGTTCCTGAAACTTTAGAGACGCCTATGCGGTTGCGGTATTTTACCGGTATTTCTATATACGAAAGTTTTTGTTTTAAGGCTTTAAGCTGCATTTCTACCGTCCAGCCGTAGGTTTTGTCTTCCATTTGTAAAGCTAGTAGCTTATCATACTTAATTGCTCTAAACGGCCCTAGATCTGTAAATCGCGCATTAAAAAACCAGCGCATTAAGGTAGTCGCGAGCCAGTTGCCAAAACGTTGTGGGAAGGTCATACTTCCGCTTTCGCGAAAGCGTTTTACGCGTGCCCCAATAACAAGATCGATATCCTTTTCTATTATGGGAGTGATGAGTTCGTCGAGTTGCTCAGGATAATCGCTATAATCTCCGTCAAGAAAAACGATAATGTCTGGTTTTTGCTCTTGTGCAGCAACATACTGCATTCCTTTTAAACACGCATAGCCATAACCGGGTCTGTCTTCCCTTAAAACTGTAGCTCCGGCTTCGGCAGCACGCGTTTCGGTTTGGTCTGTTGAGTTGTTGCTTACAACAATGATCTCATTTACGTGCCGCGGAATGTCACGCACGACCAGACCAATAGAATCTTCCTCATTAAATGCGGGGATAATTACCTTAATTAGGGTCATGAACAAAAGAGGTGTTTAAATGCGCAAAAATGCAACTTTCAAATGGTTTGATTGTTAGGTCGGTTTTTTGGGGACACACTTACGATATTAAATCTCTTTAGGATTCACGTTTACGGGGTGTTTAAAAATTTAACATTTTGATTCAAAACCTTTTAGGTTTAAATCTCGTAAGTATAGATAATTAACACTTAGATCGATTTATATGCAAATCTAACGATCTGAAAAAACCATTTCATGTTGTATTGATTAGCCTTAATACTAAAATATTAAAGATTGTTTGTTTGTTATATGATTTGTTTTGAAGGCGGGAGCGCGAGTTTCCGCCTTCTTTATTGGCATCGCCAAAGGGTTTTGTATTCCGAGGCTTGCCGCGAGATTGAAAATTTGTTTTAACGAATACCTGATGGTATTGTCTTGAGGAGGTTTACTTGATTCGCTGATTGCGCCCGACGATGAAGTAAAGTATAGAACCTAGGAAATTGAAGAATATGACAATAAGCACCCAGACGATTTTATTGCTTCCTGAAAACTCGTGACGCACAATATCGATCAAAGCAATGATGGGAAGTATTAAGCCAAAGATGCCAAAAATTAATATTAAAAGTATTTGCCAAGGGCCTATCATTCCGAGTATCATAGTGTGAAAAAGTTTAGGTGTTTAAGATACATTATAAAATTTAGTTCTGATTTAGATAGTCCATTAAATCAACATCATTGCCCAGAAGTACTTCACGGCTGTTGATGCGTTTTTCGGTAGAAGAATTTTCTAATTTTAAAACACCGCGCGGGCAAACTGCTGAGCAAATTCCGCAACCTACACAGCTCGCACGTACAATGTTTTCACCTTTTTGGGCATAAGCGCGTACATCGATTCCCATCTCACAATAGCTGGAGCAATTTCCGCAAGAAATGCATTGACCGCCATTTGTAGTAATTCTGAATTTTGAAAATAAGCGCTGCTGAAGTCCTAAAATTGCAGCCATCGGGCAGCCAAAACGGCACCACACCCGGTTACCAAAAATAGGGTAGAAGCCGGTACCGATAACCCCGCTAAAAATACTACCGATTAAAAAACCATAAGTTGTGCGCAGGGTTTCTGCCGGAATTAAGAACAGCGTGCTTCCGCTGGAAAAATGAATTCCTATCAAGGCCAAAACAATAACTAAATAACCAATCGCACCATAACGTGCGTCTTGTTTTAATTCTTCCTTTTTAAAAAGCCAGATCAAACCGAAAAGTACCGTTAGAAAAACGGCGACCGCGATTAGAAAGACATCCTTGGTTAACCAGTATTTTTCAGCGTCGTAGCCAAGATACGTTGCGACAACGGCAGTGGTCATAACCACCACAAAGACCAAAACACTGTGTACGACCCAGCGTTCTACTTTCCAGGCAAATTCACTTTTATCACTTAAATGTCTGAAAGGATCACCGGCAGTTTCTGCGAGTCCGCCGCAACCACATACCCAACTGCAATACCAGCGTTTACCATATTTGTAGGTCAATATTGGTGTAATGATAAAAATTGAAGCAATACCAAAAATTAGAAGTGCCAGACCAATAGTACCCGAGGAGATGAAGCCATCCACGCGATACTGTTCAAAATTATAGTAATTGAGGGGCCAAATATTTTTAAGGTCATAGTACGGCAAATTAAAATCATCACTATTCAGTCGCGCCATAAACTCCGGGATCAAAAACGCAAAAGCAGTTTGAAAAAACATCACACTTATAGTTCGTAAGCGTTCGTAGCGGTTGTGGCGGTATTTCCATAAAAATTTAATACCAAAACCTAAAATAGCAATCGTGTAGAGGGTACCATAAACAAACCATTGGCTGGCCGGATTTCCACTTAATAAGTTACTTAGCGGATCAAATAATGCGATGAGTCCGGTGTTTTTCCCTTCGGTATTTAGGCCTAAAAGATCTGCTTTAAAATAAAGCACAATGTAGAATCCGGTTAGTGCGAGTCCGGCAACCCAAGCGAGAAAACCCTGACTAGAAACCGATTTAAACCAGACGCCGTCATTTTTTATTCCCGCTTGCTTATCAGAATAAGCACCGTAGGAGAATAAGACGATTCCGCCAAAGAGGGCGCTCAAAGCAATTGAAAGCCACAGAGTCTTGCTAGGTAGTTGCAGATTGAAAACAGCTAGGACGAGAATGAGCAATCCGCCCACGCCAAGAGCCGTGCCTAATTTTTGAATGACGTTTAGCGTTGCCGGTGGTTGACCTGTTAAAGCCATATCGCGTTGTACTCTACTCATGATTTTCAAATTGTTTAGAAGTGCAAAAAGCGGCTTTGATTTCAGGAAAATAAGATCGGTAGAACTCAGGATCAAAATTGGCTTGATCAAGATTTTGGACTACGGCGTCAACCGATTGGTGCGTGTTGAGCCAATGATCTAAAACCTCATGTCGCAATCTAATGCCAAAGGTATTAATCCCTAGAAACTCCATGTTTTTCTTGTGGTATGCTATCGTAATACATTTAGTATTGTCCGGATGCTTCCAATGAAAATGCGCTTCATAGGTTTTTTTATTTTTTCCGCTAAAAACCCAACCGTAGGTTTGATATTCAATATCAAAGAATTTAGCGCTGTTAAACCAATTTCCGGGATTGTATTCAAAAGGATTTCCGCAGATAGTTTGCGCGACAGTTTCGCCCATCATACGGCCGGTGTACCAAACCGCCTCAACCGGTTTGCGTAAACCTATCGCTGCGTGTTGCTGTGCACAATCGCCAATGGCATAAACATCTTCAATATTGGTTTGAAGTAAACGGTTTACCAGGATTCCTTTGTCGGTTGCTAGGTTGCTACCTTCTAAAAAATCGATCTTGGGTTTAACACCGGTTGTGATTCCTACTAGATTGCATTGAATTTCTTTTCCTGATTTTGTGCTAATACCTTTTACGTTACCGTGTTCATCGCCAAGAATTTCATCTAATTCTTCTTCGTGAAGCACATTGATATGATGACTTTTTATATGCTCAGAAATCAGTTGCGCATCGGGGTCAGGCAAGACACTAGACCAAAAGCCTTTTTCCCGCACGAGCATCGTAACTTCTATCTTACGCGTATGCAGCATTTCGGCGAGTTCAACGCCTATTAGTCCGCCGCCTACAATCACCGCTTTTGGACAAACTTCATTATTTGGCGCATTTTTCTCGAGTAACTCAAGATCCTGTTTAGAGACCAAACCTTGAACACCTTTGAGCTTCAGACCTTTCCAGCCGTAAGTTGCAGGAACCGATCCGGTTGCCAGGATCAGCGTGTCGTAAGTCATCGTTTCACCTTCAGCGAATAGCAGCGTTTTATTTTCTGTGTCTACTTTTTTGACATAAGCTTGCTTCAGATCTATTCGGTTTTTGGACCAAAAATGATCTTCATAAGGTTTCAAATCTTTGAAGCGCATATGTCCCATATATACATACATTAAGGCTGTACGCGAAAAAAAATGTTCGCTTTCCGCAGAAATGATCGTGATTTTTTTATTAGAATTTTTGCGAATGTGTCGTGCCGCGGTTACCCCGGCGATCCCATTACCCACAATGACCACGTGCTCCATAAATAACTAGGTTATTTGTACAAGATAACAACTTCGAAGGCTCTCAATTGCTTTTTAACTGCAATTTTAGACGAAAGAAAATCGGGAAGCTATCTGTTTTTTCTATTATTTTTAGAGCGATGAAGAACTATGTGCATAGTATTGCGTTACTTATTTTAGGTTGTTGTCTGCTTGGCTGCTCCGCCACGACAGTGGTTTCAGAAAAAATCAATGGGGTGAGTTTTGTGGCGTCACGCGACACACTTCAGAAAAAACATATTACGTCGCTGCTGGATATCCATGCAGATTATGCTGCGATTATGCCCTTTGGTTTTGTGCGTGATAAAAACCATCCAGAATTGCATTTTAATTCAGAACGGCAATGGTTTGGGGAGCGTTATGAAGGCGTAAAACAATACATTGAGCTGCTGCATGAGAATGAGATAAGAGTGATGCTGAAACCTCATATCTGGATTTGGCGTGGCGTTTTTACCGGTGATATGGAAATGGATTCTGAAGCCGATTGGGTTCTTTTTGAAAACAGTTATGAAGAATTTATACTCCTGTATGCGCAACTTGCTGAAGAAACCCATGCAGATCTGCTATGCATTGGGACCGAGCTTTTCAATTTTGTAGATCAGCGGCCAGACTTCTGGAAGCAATTGATCAAAAAAGTAAGAGTGACATATTCTGGGAAAATCACCTATGCCGAAAATTGGGATAAAGTAGATCGGGTAGCTATTTGGGAGGACCTGGATTTTATTGGTGCAGATGCATATTTTCCGGTTTCTGAAGCGCAAACACCAACTATTGAAGATGCTCTTGCAGGTTGGAAACCCCATAAAAAAATATTAGCATCACTTTCAAAACAATACAGCAAGCCAGTTCTTTTTACCGAATTCGGCTACCGAAGCGCAGACTATGCAGGTAAAGAACCTTGGGCGAGCGATCGTCACGAAGGTAAAATGAATAGTGAAGCACAAGCGCAATTGTATGAAGCTTTGTTCAAAAGCTTTTGGGACGAACCATGGTTTGCCGGGGGCTTTGCATGGAAATGGTTTCATAATCACGATCGGGCCATTCAACAAGAGAATAATAGATTTACGCCGCAGGGAAAGCAAGCTGAGGAAGTTTTAAAAAAATGGTATCAAAATTCTGTTAACTGATTGATTCAAAGTGTCAAACTCTTGCCAATTGGTAAGAGTTTAAGAGCCGTTGTTGAACCTACTTTTTAGTTTTGAGTTACTAACTAAAAAGAACCATTATGTCTATTCTTACAATTTTAATTTCTATCCTTTTACCACCACTTGGAGTGGCGATGGCCAAAGGTGTTGGCAAAGATTTTGTCATCAATGTCATCTTAACCATATTAGGTTGGCTGCCGGGTGTGATACACGCATTTTATGTGAACAGCAGAGGCTAAGAGAACAGTATATATTTAGAAAGAGTTTTATAAGTACATTTATAAAACTCTTTTTTTATGCGGAAATTTTTCTTTTTATGCTTTTTTCTTTTGACGACCGGCTTGATTTTAAATGCGCAAACCAATTTTAAGAAAAATGCATTAACAGCGGCCATCGTAGTGAGTGATGAGGCAAAAGCCTTACATTTTTATAGGGATATTTTGGGGATGCAAGAAGCAGAAGGTTTTGTGATCGATTCGGTCTTTGCCAAAAATCTTGGGCTCTCTAAAGGAAAATCTTTTAAAGTAGCGCTTTTGAACTTTTCAGATACTCCAGAATCTTCACAGCTTAAAATCGTATCCTTTACTGAAGCATTGAAACAAGAAGCAGCGCCGGTTTACGATGCGGTGCAGGAACAATTTGGGTTGCAGTATTTAACCTTGCAAGTACATTCGCTAGATCCTATAATGGCGCGTGCAAAAAAAGAAGGCGTGCAACCTCAAGCTGCAACGCCTTTAAAACTTGATGATCACGTTTACCTTGTACTTTTAAGAGATCCTGACGGAACTTTTGTTGAGGTTATAGGTGATTATTCGGGTTAGTTTACCGGTTCTCTTTCATTTCTTTGAGATATTCTTCAGCGATATCTGTTTTTTGCTTTTCGGTAAAAACCTTTCCGGCCAATTGAAAAAAGCTGTGTTCCTCATCTTCCAGATGATGCTCTACTTTTTCACAAAGTTGTTTTGCATAGACCAACCAGGCAGGAGAATCAAGATCTGTTTCATCAATTTTCTCAATGAGTTCGTCCATTTCGTGATGCTCTGCGATACCATGTCTGGCGTGTTCTTGCATCATGTCGTTATGGATGAGTGGTGAATAAAATGTGCGTTCTTCAGCATCTGCGTGTACCTTCAATTCTTTTTTTAGGTCTTCCCACATTTGCTTTCGACCCATAGATTCTCCCGAAGTAGAAGTGACAAGTCGGCAAAGTTCGCGTTGCTTATCGTGGTCTTTACGAATGGCTTCAAAAATGTTCATTGGTGTAGATTTTTTGTTTCTACTGAAATTAAACTTACCGAAGCGCTTATGCTGTTAAGGAAGTATCAAATTTTAAAACTGATGCAAATAAATTAGTTTCATGAATAATAAAACTACTTTTTAAGATGTTTGCAGTAGTACGCCAGTAATTCCTCAGCAGAAGCGCCAAACCACTTCTTAACGTAGATTGCCCAAAAGTGATACTGCACATACCAAACCCCATACTTCTCATACATTCGCGCCGAAGATTTAATAGGATGTTGAATGACGACAAAGCTGTTGCGCGCATACAATTCATTGATTAGTATGTTATCTTCATAAATGATGTAGCTTTCATCGAAACCTCCTATCTCATCAAAGAGTTTATGCGTGATAAACTGACTTTGATCACCACCACGACACGCACGCCAACTGAATTTTGTGAACCAACTCGCCAGTTTCAACCACCAATGCGTGCTGTCAAATTGCATTTTAAAACAGCCTGCCGGATTGCCTTGAGCCACTTCTTTTTCGATCAACACATCAAAATGTTTTGGAGGAAAAGAATCTGCATGTAAAAAGTACAGAATATCTCCTTGAGCAACTTGTGCTCCAGCATTCATCTGTTTGGCGCGACCGCGTTGCGAAGAGATGATTTTTAATGCAATTCGGTTAGCTTTAGCAAACTGTTGTGCAATTGCAACGGTATCATCTGTGCTTCCACCATCAACCACGATTATCTCTACGGCAAGCACGCGTCCCACGTTGTTTTTAAGGTACGTTAAAAGACAGGGTAAATGAGCAGATTCATTAAGAACCGGAATAATGATACTTATCATTCAAAAATGTTCTGGCAGGTTTTAGATTCAAGGGGATTTTCAAATCTAATGGAATTCAATTAATTATAATAAGGATTAGGATTATTGTTCGTTTAACTTCCAATCGTAATTCTTATAAGAGACATCTGCACCAGAATTGATTTTGGTGGTGCTGTATTGATTTATATAGTCAATAATCGTTGGTGTTTTATCACTGATGAAATCCTTTTTATACCAGTCAAAAATCGAAGAAAGCTTTGCGCTGTTTTTTGAAATTTCGTTTTTATCAGAGTTGATAAACTCCTCTGTAGCACGATCTAATTGCTCATTGATCTTTCCTGCAGTATAAGCTTCATCCAATAATTTTGGACAAGACATTGAAGCGCAATTGATGGCAAAATGAATGCGAGGTTCATTCATTTTACGTAAAACGCCGTTTTCAATTCCGCCTAAAGAAAGGGTTTTATTTCCTACGGGAACAATGCTTTTGGTCCACGCACCACTGATGTCTTTGATACTTTCTACCGGGTAATTGTTCAAAATCAAATCTACTGTATAGGCATTGTAAAGATTGATGTAGTAGGCCAAAAGTTCCTGTACAGACCATTCCTCTGAAGGCTCATAAGAAGAAAGCTGTTCTAAATAATTGTTCAGTTTACTTCGGTCTTTTTCAAAACCTTTATAATCTACCATTCCATTTGCATCCACGTGTTTTTTTAGCAACGCGTCCCAGGTGCTGTGGTCTACATTTTCAGCTGAATTAGCCGTGGAAGAGGTAAGTTTATCGGGAGCTTCTTTTGTAGGCTGGCCGCCACTGGTAATTCCGGCAGCAGAAAGTAAATTGCAGCTGTGTAGGGTGATGGCTAATATTAGTAGTATGCTGATGCGTTTCATAAGTAAATACATAAACTAGATTGTTTATCGATATATACGCAAGATAACGGGATACAGATTTGAGCAGCGTCATATTAACAGCATCCTTAACAGATTTTGTGTAAAATTTACAGTTTGTAGCTCTTAAATGTGTTTATGGGATTGATTTATTGAATATTAGCTAAAATATTGCATATTAATTTCTGTGCCGTTAATTATCGTAATTTTGCAGCGCAAAAACTACCTTACTTAAAAAGCATTAAGGTGGTTCAATAGAAAACAAAAGCGTTTTCAAAACCCGTTTTGGGTTTAAGCACAAAGTAAGATTTATGAGTATTGTAGCTATTGTAGGGAGACCTAATGTGGGAAAATCCACTTTTTTTAACCGCTTGATTCAACGTAGGGAAGCTATTGTTGATTCGGTAAGCGGTGTTACTCGTGACCGTCACTACGGAAAAACCGATTGGAATGGTAAGGAGTTTTCGGTAATTGATACCGGAGGTTATGTACGTGGAAGTGATGACATTTTTGAAGAACAGATAGATAAGCAAGTAGAGCTTGCGATCGATGAAGCAGATGCCATTATTTTTATGGTAGATGTAGAAGCCGGCGTTACCGGGATGGACGAGGATGTAGCCACGCTTTTAAGACGCCAGTCAAAACCTGTATTTCTTGTCGTAAACAAGGTTGATAATGCGATGCGTCAAGATGATGCTGTTGAGTTTTACAATCTGGGATTAGGAGAATATTATACGATTGCGAGTATAAGCGGTAGTGGTACCGGTGATTTACTCGATGCGGTTGTTGAGGTGTTACCGGAGAAAGTTGAAGAGGAAGAATCTGTGTTACCACGCTTTGCTGTGGTGGGTAGACCTAATGCCGGGAAGTCTTCGTTTATCAATGCGTTAATAGGAGAAGATCGTTATATCGTAACTGATATCGCAGGAACCACACGCGATGCCATTGATACCAAATACAATCGTTTTGGCTTTGAATTCAATCTTGTAGATACTGCGGGAATTCGTCGTAAATCAAAAGTAAAAGAAGACCTTGAGTTCTATTCGGTGATGCGCTCGGTACGTGCCATTGAGCATTGTGATGTTTGCTTATTGGTGGTAGATGCTACACGAGGTTTTGACGGGCAGGTGCAGAATATCTTTTGGTTGGCAGAACGCAACCGTAAAGGAATTGTGATTCTCATCAATAAATGGGATTTAGTTGAAAAGGAAAACAAAACTATACGTGAGTTTGAGAAACACATCCGCGCGCAGATCGAACCTTTTACCGATGTGCCTATTGTGTTTATTTCAGCATTGACAAAACAGCGTGTTTATAAGGCGATCGAGACTGCAGTCAAAGTTTATGAGAGTAGAAGTACACGTATCAAAACAAGTGTGCTCAATGATTATATGTTGCCTATAATTGAAGCAACTCCGCCACCGGCGACTAAAGGGAAATACATCAAAATAAAATACTGTATGCAGCTGCCTACGCCGCATCCGCAATTTGCATTCTTCTGTAATTTGCCGCAGTATGTAAAGGACCCGTACAGACGTTTTGTAGAAAATAAATTACGTGAGGAATTTGATTTTGAAGGTGTGCCCATCGCAGTGTACTTCCGTAAGAAATAGGATAAGGATTCAATAATTGATTGTAAAAACCCACATTTTTTAAAAAATGTGGGTTTTTACATTAAACCTTTTATGTTTTTTGCAGTCCTAGAATAAACGTACAATGTACATATATTACCTTTATGAAGCAGATTATACTCTTAATCGTTGGACTGCTGGCACTACAACAAGGTGCTGCGCAAGATTTTCAATTAAACGGAACCATAAAAGACAATAATGGAGTTCCTTTAGAATCTGCCACGGTTTACGTTGAAAAAATAAGTGACAGTACACTGGTTACTTATGGAATTTCAGACCGGGAAGGTTTTTTTGAGATGGAAGGTAGAACCGATCAAGAGCAACTGAATCTTTTTGTTTCTTATGCAGGATTCAAACCTTTACGCCAGGTAATAACCATAAAACCGAATATCGCTTTAGGCGAAATCAAACTCGAAGTACAAGACAACTTGCTTGATGAGGTCATCGTCGTTGCAGACCGCGCACCGGTGACGCTTAAAAAAGATACGCTAGAGTTTAATGCAAACTCCTTTAAAACCCGACCTGATGCCAATCTTGAAGAATTATTGAAAAAGCTTCCGGGGGCAGAAGTAGATTCTGATGGAGCGATCACCATAAATGGAAAACCGGTTTCAAGGATTCTCGTTAATGGGAAAGAGTTTTTTGGAGACGATCCTAAAATCGCGACAAAAAACCTTCCGAAGGAAATTATTGAAAAGCTTCAGGTAGTTGATACCAAAACCAAAGCTCAAGAATTTACCGGAGAATCTGGAGATTCTGAAAATAAGACGATCAACATTACCATTAAAAAAGACAAGAATAAAGGGTATTTCGCCAGAGGAACCATTGGCGGTGGTACAGATGGTCGGTATGAAATGAGCGGGATAGGGAACATATTTAAAGACAATATGCGCACCACCATTCTTGCCGGTTCTAATAATATAAACAGTTCAGGATTTGAGTTTGATGATATTTATGGGATGATGGGCCGCAGCGGTGCGCGCGCCGTTGCTTCAGGAAATCGAAGTGGTGGCATCACAAAATCTGAAACTGCAGGGGCCAATTATAGTAATGAATGGTCTGACAAATACGAGTTGAATGGGGATTACTATTTTGACCGGTCTAATACCGATACCCGCAACCGTACCGAGCGTGAAAACATTCTTCCAGATACTACTTATTACTCAAATTCAGAAAATACCAGTAATGCCATAAACGACAGGCATCGGGCAAATGCACGCTTTGAAGTAGAGTTTGACACGCTTACCCGTTTGTCGTATTCGCCGCGTTTTAACACCAGTAAAACAAAGTCTTTGCGTAGTACGATGGCAAATTCTTTAGATGGAAACAGAGACTTGGTAAACAATACAGAAACTTCAAGTCAAGATGATGTTTATAATTTGAATTTTAGAAATGAGATTGACTTTATAAAGCGCTTTGGAAGTCGTGGAGCCTTTTTAAGAATGGAAGTTTCACAGAATTATGACAATCAGGAAAATGACAACTTTTACTATTCTGAAAGTGAGTTTTTTGGTGATGATGCACGTACCGAAATTCAGGATCAATTTATAGATGAAGATGAGAAAGAATACCAATACGGTTTAGAAGTTGAGCAGCGTCTCGTGCTGGCTACTGATTTTTTTATGGATCTGGCCTATGATTTTTCTTCCTCAAGGTCTACAAATAAACGCTACATCTACGATGCAGATGCGAGTGGTAATTATACGGTGCTTAACGACAGTTTGAGCAGTGATTTTGAAGTGAACACCTATAGACATACGCCCAACATTGGTTTCAATTATGATCACGAAGCCTGGCGTATCAATACCAACGTAGGTTTGTTGAACACGATTCTTCAGAATGAAAACTTGCTCAATCCGGCTAATTTTGACAATACGTATAACAACTTGTATTTAAGCGCGCGGGTACGTTATGAGCTTGAACGTTCAAAAAGTATTTCGGTAGATTATCGTACCAATGCAAATACGCCTTCTATACGTCAGCTACAACCCGTAGCAGATAGAACCAATCCGTTAAATATCGTAGTGGGTAATCCTGCATTGCGTCCGGCTTATAGTCATAATATTGGAGCTAATTTTAGAAGTTTCAATTTTGGTGCCGGTGGCGGAAGTGGAATCTTCAGTTCGTTTGATCTTAGCTTTACAGAAAATCAGGTAGTTTCTGTAAGTACTATTGGTGACGATTTAAGACGTACGACAACCTATGCCAACGTTGATGGGGCGATGTCTGCGGGAGCACGTATTTTTTATACTAAAAGCAGCCGCAAAGAGGAGAAAGAATTTAGATACAATTTCAGTTTAAGTGGAAATTTTAGCCGAAACGTAGGTTTTACAAATGGAACATTATTCAACTCTGAGCGTTTTAGTCTTTCTCCCGGAGTACGTATGACTTATGCCATTCAAGAGGTTTTTGAAGTAAATCCAAGTTATAGTCTGACGTATAACGACACCAGATACTCTATTAATGAAAACCGAAACGAAGACTTTATCAATCACCGCGTAGGTTTTGAAGCAACTACTTTTTGGCCAAAGAATGTCATTTTTGGTAACGACATCAGTTACAACTATAACGGAAACGTGTCTCCCGGATTTCAGAATTCTTCCATTTTATGGAATACCAGTTTAGGCTATCAATTTCTTGATGAGAAAGCCACGCTGAAGCTTAAAGTTTATGACGTGCTCGATCAAGTTGTAGATACACGACGTATCATTGGTGACGATTACATTCAGGATACAAACAGTTTGATTCTAACGCAATACGCGATGCTAAGTTTTACCTATAAGTTGAGCAACTTTGGTGGTCAATCAGGTAATCGACGAGGTGGCCCGCCTAGAAGACGTTAATCTATTAAATGGCTCAGAAGTAATACGTTTTACGTTAAAGTTATCTTAAACTAGATAACTAATTTTTTAGTTATTTAAGAAATCTATTTATTCGTGTATCAATCAAAAAACAATCATGATCAATCGTTATTTAATTGCCTTAGTGCTAGGCATGTTCTTTTTAAGCACATCTGCCCAAGATTTTCAAATTACAGGTAAACTTATAGACCAGGAACAGAAAACTCCTTTAGAAGCGGCAACAGTTGTTCTAGAAACTCTTCAGGATAGTACTGTGATCAGTTACACCATAAGTGATCGCAATGGTCTCTTTGAACTAAGCGGAAAGTCTAATATTCAAAAGGCAAATCTATTTGTCACTTTTGTAGGTTATCAATCTTACGAGCAGCAAATTGACTTTACTAACGAGCGTAGTATTAATCTAGGTGATATTCCGCTAGAATTTCAAGTAGAGTCCTTAGGTGATGTTGTGGTAAAAGGGAGAGCTGCGCCTGTTGTGATCAAGCAGGATACGCTTGAATTTAACGCAGCCTCTTTTAAAACCAAACCCGATGCAACGGTAGAGGATCTTTTAAAAGAATTACCGGGAGCAGAGGTAGATGCCGATGGTCAAATACGCATCAATGGGAAACCGGTTAATAATATTCTGGTTAATGGTAAACCGTTCTTTGGCGATGATCCTACCATTGCTACACGTAACCTTACCAAGGAGTTGATCAATAAAATTCAGGTTGTTGATACAAAAACAGAGTCTGAAGAATTTGCCGGTGAACAAGGCGATAGTGAAAATAAAACCATCAACATCACCATTGATGAAGATAAGAATAAAGGACTTTTTGGCCGGGTAGCTGCGGGTGGTGGCACCGATAATCGTTTTGAGTTTGCAGGTATTGGAAATTACTTTGACAATGATCTGCGTTTCAGTTTGCTGGGAAGCGGAAATAACATCAATTCACCTGGATTTAGTTTTGGAGAGATCGAAAAGATGTTTGGTAATGCAAGCTATATTTCAGTAAGCAGCAACGGAGGTTTTAATGTAGGTGGAAGAAGTTTTGGAATGGGGCAAGGTATCGTCAACTCGCGTAACGCAGGGATGAATTTTGCCAATGATTTTGGCGAAGCGATAGAGACTTCTGCAGATTACTTTTATTCGGGAGCCAATAGTTTTAATGAAACCGACAGGGTACGTGAAAACATCTTGCCAGATAACCGCTTTACCTCAATAAGTGATTCTCGCACCGATTCTAATACCGATAACCATTCTGCAAACCTTAGGTTTCAAGCCGAAATAGATTCGACATTTATGGTAGAATTTCGTCCTTCTCTTAACTATACGCTAGGAACCAACAGCAGTTCGGGAAGTTCAGTAACCACAAACGAAGCCGGAGACTTGGTAAATGACAGCGAGTACGACAACTTTAATGATCGTACGACGCGTAATTTGAGTAATCGTCTTACCGCGACCAAACGTTATGGAGAAAAGGGGGGATTTATTCGAATCAATGGTAATCTTCAGTTAGACGAGACAGAAAGCATCGATTTTACCAATTCAGAAACCAATGTTTACGGTACCGATGCCAGTCAGATTCTACGAAATCAGCGTACCGATGGTGATAATAATACAGACGGAATTACTACAAATGTAAAGTGGCGCATTCCGCTTATTTCAAAAAAACTCTTTTTAGAGACCGAGTATGAGTTTAAGAATGAAAACCGCACTAATACGCAGTTGGTCTATGATTTTGATGCTGCCAGTCAGTCGTACAACCAACTCATCACTCCGCAGAGTACCGATTTTGAAAGTACAAACCGAAGTCATAAACCTCAATTTGGAGTAAGCTATAATTCAAAAAAACTCCGCGGAAGCATTAATGCAGCGTATGTAGCCCGAAAATTAACAGGTGAGGATTTGTTGACTGATGAAACCGGAAACCGAGTGCGTGATATTGATTTTGAGAATAATTTTAACGCCCTTGAAGCAACAGCTCGGTTGAATTATAATTTTACACAAAAACTAAGTTTGTGGTCTGCTTATAACTTAAGTAATAACGCACCAGATGTTAGACAACTTTCTCCCTATTTAGATGTTTCAGACCCGATTAACACCGTTCAAGGTAATCCTAACTTGAGTCCTACCAATAGCCATAACTTCAATATGGGAGTCAACAATTATGATTGGGAGACTAGAAGCGGATTGTACTCTTATTTTGGCGCTACGTTTACTAATGATCAAGTGGTAAACCTTACTACTGTAGATGATAATTTCGTGCGATCTACCACTTTTACAAATGTAGATGGTGTGTATAATGCTTACGGAAATCTGGGCTATAACAAAGACTACAAACTGGATAGTCTTAGAACGTTAAAAGTTGAAGTAGGAATGAGTGGTAGTATCAATCGTTTTGTGAACTTTTTCAATGCCGATCAATATGCTAGTATCACTAAATCTGTTTCGCCTAGTTTAGGCTTACGTTTTACCTGGACCGACTGGTTTGAGCTGCGTCCGGAATATAGAATAAGCTTTAATGAAACCACATTTAACCGTGATTTCTTTGATGGGCAAGAATTTACACAGCACAATGCGCGCCTGCGTACTACAACCTATTTCCCGGAATGGCTTACTTGGGAAAATGACATTAGATATACCTATAACCCAAATGTAGGAGCAGGATTCCAACGAGACGCGGTATTCTGGAATACGTCATTGGCGTACTCTTTCCTGAATAATAAAGCGGTAGCGACTTTTAAAGTTTACGATTTGCTTAATCAAAATACCAACTCGAGACGTACAGCCACCCAATCCTATATTGAAGATGTACAGAGTACTGTTTTGCAGCAGTATTTTATGTTGAGCTTCAGCTATAAATTCAATACGCTGGGTAAAAAAGGAGAAGTTAGAGAGAATAATTGGTTCGATTGATAATTTGCAACCACAGAATTCTGAATTAGTATAGAAGCATCTCAAAGCAATTGAGATGCTTCTGTAGTTTTACAGCTAATCTTCTAAAACCTTTAAATACCGTAGTAAATTAATTAAATGTGTTTCAGAATGAATTTTCATAAGGGTATTGAAATACCATAAACCGTCATTTAGGCTGGTGTTTTTGAGGCGCCAGGCGACTTCGCTTAGATCAATGATCAGATCTGTTAGATCGTCAATCGCATCTTCTTCCAGTAGTTCTGGATTTTGATCGGTTTTAAAAGAAATAGTACTCGAGCGATACCAACCAAACTCCGGGAAATTTACTTTTACATACGCATAAACTTCAGCATAGTCTAGACGTTGTACTTCTTCATAAAGTTGCTCGTCAAAGTTGGGATTTAAATTCAAATATAACGCGTATACGTCTCCCAGAGATTTTTTGAGACTTACCAATTTGTTAGGGTCAGCAACTGGTTCACTTCCGTATTTTGTGATTTGATGTATGAGTTGAAGAAAAGATTCCAAATGAAATTTCTTTTAAGAATTAAAGAGACCGGGTTGGGGCATTACAATTTAGAAGGATAGCAGGTAGTATTTACCAACCTCCGGAAGCACCACCGCCTCCAAAGCCGCCACCGCCGAAACCACCTCCAAAGCCGCCGCCTCCACCGAATCCACCACCCGAGGATCCTCCGCCAAAACCACCGCCTCCAAGTCCGCCACGACCTAGACTGCTCAAAATGATGACGTCAAGTAAGCTGCCTGCACCGCTACGTCTACCACCATTTCTGCCGTTTCCGCCCCCGCGAGAACGACTTAGAATAAAAATGATGACAAAAAAGATGATGATAATGGGCAGGAAATTGCGAATACTAGGGCCGTTATTTTGCTGTCTCGAACCTTGGTACTCTCCCTGAAGCATTTGAAAAAGTGCATCAGCAGCTTGGTCCAGACCCGCGTAATAATCGCCTCTTTTAAATTGAGGGATCATAATACGGTTGATCACCTGTTCGGCCATACGGTCTGTGATGATCGTTTCGATCCCATAACCGGTGTTGATATCAACTTTACGATCTTCGGTGGCCAGCGTGATCAGGATTCCGTTGTCTTTACCTTTTTGACCAATGCCCCATTTTTGTCCCCATTTAGCTCCCAGAAAGCTGATGTCTTCTCCTTTGGTACTCGGGATGATCACCACTACAATTTGCGTTGAGGTGGTGTCGCTGTAGCGTACAAGTTTATTTTCAAGTGCTGCCTTTTGACCGGAATTTAAAAGATCTGCATAATCGTAAACACTGGTTTGTTCACTTGGTACTTCAGGAATATCATATTGCGCTAATACTTTCGCCGAAAGGCAAAAAAGAAAAGCCAACAAAAGCATAGTTCTAATAGAACGTATTTGAGGTAAATAGATCAAGAGGTTGATATTTCGTCTGAAAGTTCATTGATGTCATCATCGTCCCAAGGGAAGAAATGCGCCAATTGATCGCCGGCAGAAGAGATGCCTTTAACCAATCCGGTTTTGAACTTTCGGTTTTTAAATTCGGTTTGCATGAGATCTTTGGTGCTTTGCCAGAAATCATCAGGAACGACTTTATTTATGCCGCGATCACCACAAATGGCAAACTTTTTGGCATCAACCGCCACATAAATAAGGACGCCGTTTTCTTCTTTGGTATTGTCCATTTTAAGCTGATGAAACAACACTTTTGCGCGCTCTAGAGCTTCTTCATCACAAGTGCGTTCTAAATGCACGCGGATCTCTCCAGAAGTTTTGAGCTCGGCCTGACGAATGGCTTCAACAACTTCTTGTTCTTCTTCTGCCGTTAAAAAGTCTTCAACTACAGATGCCATTATGCTGCGTCGTTATTGAAATCAAAATCAACTTCAGGAGCAGTTTGCGCACCCTCTTCAGCTTCAAAATATTCCATCTCTTCAAAGTTGCCAATGATGTTATTCACGATGTTATTCGGGAAGGTTTTGATGTGCTTATTATAAGGTTTAATCGCTTCATTATACCGGTTACGCTCTACATTGATGCGGTTTTCGGTTCGCTCAAGTTCGTTAATCAATTCCTTAAAATTCTCATTTGCCTTAAGGTCAGGATAGCGCTCTACGGTTACAAGCAATCTGCTTAACGCCGAACTCAAACCGCTTTGTGCTTGCTGAAATTGTTCTAACTGTTCCGGAGAGATATTTGTTGGGTCAATATTTACTGAAGTCGCTTTGGAGCGCGCTTCGATCACATCGGTAAGGGTTTTTTGCTCAAATTCAGCATAACCTTTGGCTGTGTTTACAATGTTAGGAATAAGGTCAGAACGACGCTGGTAAGCACTTTCAACATTACCCCATTGTGCGGTTGCATCTTCTTGCAACTCGATACCGGTATTGTAAAAACCTTTAAAGAATGAATAGCCAATGATAAGAAGTATGACCACTACGATAAGTGCGATAATTCCTTTTTTCATGATGAATGATGTTTGTTAGATTAGAGTTGATCTTTTAATTGTTGAAGCTGGGCTTTGATATTTTCCAGCTTTCTGATGAGATCAAATTTATTGAGGGTTTCTTGTTTGTGTTCTTTTAAATGCGTTTTAGCGCCTTCAAGCGTAAAACCGCGTTCTTTTACCAAGTGGTAAATAAGCTCCAGATTCTTGATGTCTTCTGGCGTGAACTTGCGGTTGCCTTTTGCATTTTTCTTCGGTTTGATGACATCAAATTCTTTTTCCCAAAAACGAATGAGTGACGCGTTGACGCCAAAGGCATCAGCGACTTCACCAATACTGTAATATAATTTTTCGGGCAGTTCGACGTGCATTAATCCAGAGATTGATTTTCGAGTTGTGCTTTCTGTAAAATTACATCAAACTCTTCAGGCGAAAGGTTTCCGTAGTAAAAATTAATCGGGTTTATGCGCTGCCCGTCTTTAAAGATCTCATAGTGCACGTGCGGCGCTTCAGAACGGCCGGTGCTTCCTACAAAACCTATTAGATCACCACGTTGCACCTTTTGACCTCTGCGCACATTGTATTTGTAAAGATGCGCATACAGACTTACATAACCGTAACCGTGGTCGATGCGTATGTGATTTCCGTAACCTGTAGCATTATTGTCTGCACGTTCTACGACACCATTTCCTGTGGCATAAATGGGTGTTCCACGCGGAGCGGTAAAATCCATTCCCCAGTGCATTTTGCGCTCTTTGGTAAATGGGTCAGAACGCATCCCGTAACCCGAAGCAATACGCGTCAAATCTTTATTGGCAACAGGCTGAATTGCAGGAATCGCGTTTAAGAATTTTTCTTTTTCTTCGGCCAAAACGGCGATTTCGTCAAGCGATTTGCTTTGTACTACGAGCTGTTTGGTAAGAATGTCTAAACGCTTGTTCGATTCAATAATAAGTTTTGAGTTGTCATAACCTTCAAGATCTTTATACCGGTTAACTCCACCAAAACCTGCTTTACGCTGCTCATCAGGAATTGGATTGGCTTCAAAATACAGTCTGTAAATATTGTTATCCCGTTCTTCAACTTCGCTCAGGACGGTTTGAACCTGATCTAACTTTTTATTGAGTACGCCATATTGGGTTTTCATATTTTGCAATTCCCGCTGAAGCGCTTTTTCACGAGGCGTTTCTAGATTAGGAATGTTTAAATAAATAACCAGAAGTATGAATCCCGCAAGAAAAGAAGCGCCTATAGATAACAAGGCGTAACCCAACTTACGGCCCTTGCGTTTCTCTATTTTTTTGTAGGAAAGCGTCTCTTTGTCGTAATAATATTTAACCTTAGACATTAGTTAATTTATTCTATTTTTGCGTTAAAATATATGCTTGTATCCCGCATTTAAATAAGGGGTAACGAACAAATATAAAAAATAGTTTGCCGGTAATCATATTTTGGCAAAAGCTACTCTAAAATTCACTCATGAAATCCCAAGAAATACGCGATCAATTTCTATCTTTTTTTAAGTCCAAAAACCATTCCATCGTGGCCTCTGCGCCTATGGTGATCAAAAACGATCCTACGTTG
>Ga0114910_1000261_pt1 | contig 28179 bp, 35 predicted proteins | sample MalvireepMed_908_FD_83500 | JGI IMG/M metagenome (GOLD analysis project Ga0114910, IMG submission 83500) | Marine viral communities from the Global Malaspina Expedition - Malaspina viral metaG DeepMed_908 | ecosystem: Environmental > Aquatic > Marine > Oceanic | place: Mediterranean Sea...
GCCCCAACCCCCCATGCCGTTCCCATTTCTGGGATAGACCTGCGGTACTCCCACGGACGTGTATCCAGGAGTCCTCTGGTATCCCTGAGAAGAAAGACAGATGGCAGAGGTACGGATAGCGAGGCGAAACATCCATGAGTTTACCGGACGACGTTGAAGAAGCACTAGAAGGTAGTGAGGCCCAGCGGCTGGAGCCCAGGGAGTTGTACGACCCGTGTGTCATCGGGCTGGGCTACCGATTCCATGATGGGCCGCTACTGGTCTACTCCCTTCCGAAGGTGATAGCCCTTCAGAAGGGGGCAGAGATGAGTGATGAAGAAGCGGAGGAATATTTCAACTTCAATACGCTGGGGGCGTGGATGGGGAGCGGCACCCCATTATTCGTACACCTGTTCGGAGAGTGATACATATGAAGGAGGGACTATGAAACAGATGTTATGTAGCAATTGCCAGCGACCAGTCAGCAGGGACAAGGACCGGATAGTAGTCAGCACGTTTACCGGGCTTACGAAGAATGTGCGGTGGTACTGCCCCACCAACTGCGGGAGCGGCGGACTGAAGGGTATCCTGGGTAAGGCCCGGCGATTCCTAAAGGCGGGCTAACCCTCCGGAAACTGAAAGCCCCCAGGTGATGGTCTGGGGGCTCTCAGCGGAGGTGTGAGTGAGGGTGGGATTTGAGTTTAAACTCAAACTTTACTGCCTAGAACGAATGTCCTTGTAGGTGCTGGGTGTAAGACTGGCGCAACTCCCGAACGTCCTCTTTGATTTCCCCGGTTACGTCCCTCAGATGCCCAACGTCCGCATCAATCTTGGCTAATGTCTCCAGTACCTGGTTCCTTCTAGTGGTCTGCGCCCCGTTCTCTCTACGCCTGGTTAGCAACCATACCGCCGCCAGAACGCAAACGCCCACCGGCCCCACCGCCGTAACCACTGCTTGGGCCATCTCCAATTCCACACCCTACCTCACTTATTCTTTCCCTGAGTGCCCGCAAGCGGGCGCAGGCACCCAGGACATTCACCCCGTGACAGGTTAAATGTCTGCCCGTAGGCAGCCCTGATAGTTTACTCGTTTTCCAGCACCTTGAGTGAAACTCCACCCAGGAATCCGAAAATGCCACCGATGATAGCCGTCATAATCTCTATGCCACCCATCTTGTAAGCCAGGTAGCTAACGAAGCAACTAAATATTGTGGCGCACAGGATAGCTACCAGTATCTGAGGCCGTACCTTACCCATCTCTGGCACTAGAGTCTCACCCAGTACATGCCAGTTATCGAATCGTACATCGCCTGCTCTTCACGCTGGCAGACCCGGCACCGACGTATGCCCCAGGAGTCCAGGCTATTAGGCAACTGCCGCCACCAGTGTAGGTTGAGCCAGCACATTAACGCAGTGCCTTACGCAACCGCAGCCGACGAACGAACCGCCGTGGGCCCTCATATACCCAGCCGACAGCAACGCCTGCACCGATAACTCCGACTAACGCTGTCATAACCCCTAGTCCTAGCACTGTCTTCATCTGTCCTCCACCCTGCGAATCCGGTCACCGAGGTCATTGGTGATGGCTACAATGTCTTGCGCCTGCTCCAGGTGCAACTCAGCAGCCATGTTCGCTTTAGTACGCTCTTCAAGGGCTGATATCCTGGTATCCAGTATCAGCCAACCTGTTATCCCTATAGCCAGTAGCAGAGGGTAAATGATAAACGTGAGCCACCTCATCACTGGACCTTGATTGGGCGGTCTTGAATCGTGTTGGTTATGTTTCGGGCGGCGACATTAGGCTCCCAATTGCAACTGGCAGAGTCCACTCCTGAGCCATCACCCACCTTATTACTATTGTTCATGGTCAGGTTTCCCACTTTTAGCCTCGAAAAATAAGCCTGTCCGTTCCAGGCATCCACATTATCGAGTATCAGATGCTCAACAAAGGCTCCCGATGTCCCGGTGATGTGAATCTGGATACGGTCCACAACGGAGTCATTGACCTCGTACACAGAACTTAGCCTCTCACTCTCCAGCACCATATCTGGCACCGTATTGGTGATAGTCGCTGCCATAGTGTGCCCATCGCAGAGGACGCCAACAACTAGATTGGCAACGTCGGAAGTTTCCATCTTGAAAGTAGGGAAGGACGAGTTGGTGATTGTCAGATTGCCCACCCAGAGATACGCCGTGGCCCCGGTGACTGCGCTGGTGAGAGGGCTGATGTCCAATGCCTTTGAGATGCCGGTACGTCCCAGGTCAGTATCTTTTATACGAAGCGTCGAAATCCTGGCCCCATCAGCCAAGCGGATACTTAGCGTTTGTGACTCTGTGCCGTCAGGGTAGTCTGGGTTTTTCTGGCCCATCGTCTGCAAACCAGCTTCGGTTACTTGATACTCAGCCGGTTGCGGCCAGTTGTATGTAGACCCGACCACATCTCGGATTGCGAAATACATCCCCACGCTTACGGCTGCGGCACTGACTATGATTGCCATAACCACAATCGTTGTTACATGCTTGTTGGCGAATCCAACCGTAAACCATCTGAACGCCGGTATCTTGAACCATCTGAACACCGGCATCTTGGGAGCCGGTATCTTCCTGTCTCCGACTAGGCGGCAAATCTTCTCAAATAACGTCATTTCCCATTCCCATCAACTTTGAATAAGCTGGCGAGTATCGCCGTGACCGGGATGGTAAGGATGGATAAGGCCAGGAGCAGGGGTTCTATATTGCTCAACACCGTCTGTGAAGTTGTGGCCGATATTATGATTCTGGACCCCAGGAATAACCAGCAAAAAACCACTGGGGCGGCTATCACCAGGCGCACGATGTCGCCGCTGGTCATCTGAATTTTGTCCGACTTGTCCGATGTATCTACCGCTTTTAATCGTTCTAACTCCGCCCGCAGGTCATCAATCTCAGCCATAAATCATAACAGTTCGTTCGCTTCATCCGTAGTCAATCCCAGTCCAATGAGTTTTACCACGGCACTATCCTTCAGTGCCGCATGTGGGTCATCTTCCCGCACGGGTGGATTCGGGTCAGGATTGGGTTCACAACTGACGAGATTGCCGTCCCCGTCTGCTGTTACACGGCAATCCCGTGCATACTGAGTTATCATGGACAGCAGTTCTGCTGGTACTTCAGCATGAATATACCCCCGGTCAGTCCATGTGGTGTCAGTAGTGCCGTAGGTATAGACGGCGACAACCTGTCCGCTGTCGCCGTCGTAGAATATTTCCATTAGCCTCCGCCCCATACAATAAAGTTATAGACCTGGCCGCACTTATTCGGGTCGCTGTCCAATCCGTTGTCATCCACGGTGAAACTATTGCAACCAAGAGCAATGATGGCACTAGTACGTGTTTCCATATTCCCTGCTCCAGTAGTCTCATTGAACGCAAGACCAGCACCATTGTCATCAACGATAACGTCAGTTGTCCACATGATGTCTCGGTCAGCGATGCCTGACGCAGCAGTGAAGCGTTGTGTGATTGTAACCATCTTGATTTGTTGCCCCGATAGACCCGCAGTGACAGCAAGACTTGTTGCCCCATCCCCGGTATACGAGCCGGTTGCAATCTGTGCGCTACCACCAGCCGCCGCCCAGGTTAACGTTCCTGACCCATCCGTGGTCAAGGTTTCCCCGCAGCACCCATCATCAGCCGGGAGCGTTAGCGTGTAGGATGCGCTCATGTTCTGAACTTTGATGGCGGCGTAATTCGTCCCGGCCCCGCTATCTTCCATGATACGGATTTCTCCGTCAGCGATGCCACCGATGGTCACAAAAGTACCAGGGTTCAGTGTGATTCCACCAGCGTCCGACGTTAGGCAAATTGACCCGGTGCCGCTCCCTTGGTCAGCGTGGAGCATGATGGTTTCACTGGTGCCAGCATCGGCGGTCAACCGGATGGCCCCGGCTGCGTTCAGACCCGATTTAATACCGATGCCGCCCACATCCGAAAGCAACTGAATGGATGCCGCTCCCTCTGTGGAAGTTGTCCCTTGGTCGTTGAACAAGGTCATGGTGGACGTAGTGCCACCGTCTACGGTTAGGTTTATGGCGTTGACAAGATTGGCGGTGCTTCTCAGTTCCACCCCGCCAGCATCGGATACCAGAGCGATAGATGCTGACCCCTCCGTGACGCTAGTGCCTTGGTCATTAAATAGAGTCATTGAACTGGTCGTGCCGCCATCCACGGTCAGGTTGATTGCGTTGGCTAAGTTGGCTGTGCTTCGCAGGCCGATGCCGCCAACGTCTGACAGGATGTTGATAGATTCAGCACCTTCAGTCACAGACGTTCCGGTGTCGGCGTGAATCTTAATCGTCGCACTGGTCCCGGTGGACTGGGCGATATAGACGGCGGCGGCGGTATTGGCACTACTTACAAGGTCAATATCGCCGCTCGATAGCACGTCAAAATCGGTCACGTCAGCGTCAACAGTCCCGTCAACGTCAAGGTTGGCGAGTGTTCCCGTGGTAATCTGTACCTCTTCTACATAACGCCGCCACCTAACACTGGAGCCGCAGGTTATCCGCACGTCATAGGTATTGGCCGCCAGACAGGAGACCGCCCAGTCCCCACCAGAAGTGGTGGTGGTGGTCGTCGTGGCGCAGTCAGTGGATGTGGCTTGGGTGGCATTAACACTTGTCGGGAAGACCGCTACCGCTGCCCCGCTTATCGCTACACCCGCATTTGTGGCTAGGTGTCCGCCTAATTCAACCATGTATACTCCTAGCTAGAGAGCCCTATCCGTTTGCCTTCCGTCTCCACCTGCACCGTCACGGTTATATCACTCGTAGCGGCGTAGGTCGGGGTCCCCGCCGTGATGAGGAAGGCCCAGATATCGCTGCCGGTGCCCCACATGGGCACATCCAGATTATACAGAAAATGGTAAGAGTTGTCTGTGAAAGCCTGCCTGTTAGCCGATGACGTGAGGCCGTCCTGGTAGATAATCTTCCCCAGGTCAGCGTCTGCGATATCGAATGTGGCGTTATCTGCGATGTCCGTAGGCTGGGACTCAAAGAATACGAGGGTATAGTCCACCGCTTGGGCGGCGGCATCGGTAATGGTCACTGACTGGAGTGTGCCGTGCCTCCATCCGATGAACTGGAGGCGTCCTCCCACCACGTCGTTGGCACTATAAGCCCCAGCGGTCACTGTGGGAGTTGTCTTGAAGCGGACTATGGGCATTACACTTCCGCCAGGAAGAGGGTGAGTTCCCCGCTGAAGTTATTGCCGCTCTGCTCTACGCCTGTCGCTCCCAGTACATCCACGTAGTAGAGGTACGGGTTAGTGGCACCGGCATCATTGGCGTCCCTGCTCCGGAAGCTGAAGCTGGAGCGGGTATTGGCCTCTATAGCGGTGCGGAGGTTCTCGAACATCTGTTCGGAACTACTGCCCCCGTAGGGCTTGCTCAGGTCTATGACAACCTCATGTCCCCATAGAGCGGGGAGTTTCTTCCGCCACTCCAGGTCTATCTTCAGTACCTTCGGAGAATTGGTTGTGGTATTACCCCTAGCCAGCGAAGTCTTAAACCTTATGGAACGGAAGTCCGTGCCCGTTGGAGCGGTGACACTTGGGAAGTGGTAGGAGGCTTTACCGTCACTGGTAATCTCCCCGGAAGCGTTCACATCTGAAGAGTAGGTATTCGTCAGCGTGGTGTAACTGGTAGACCCGTTAAGGGCGAAGGCCATTATCACGGTCTCATCGCTGGAAGCGTCTTCCACTTCCACCCGCAGTCTGACTGCCAGCTTGTCTACCTCGGACTGGCCCCCGGTAAAGTCGGAGGTCTCCAGGTTTCCGGAAGAGGCGAACGCCATATCGGTAACGTAGGTCGGGTTGATTATGTTAACCGGGAGGTCCATGTGGTAGACCCGCTGGTTGTGCGCCCACCAGATACGGTAGTCGTTATAGGCGTTGGAAACGTGAGCATTGGTAATCCTGACTGTCTCGTCCTCGGACTCCCACTTGCTCTCCCAACCCAGGCCGTCCCACCCCATGATATGGGAGACACCGGAGTCAGGGTCAATATGGTCGGAGTTACCCGGTACTTCGGACATGAAGACGGAACCCTGGGAACCTGCGGTAACAGCGTCCACAAGGATTAGTAGTTCGTTATGGCTTGGAAGGATTTGGACGATGGAGCCCCTCTTATTAGAGGGTAGACCGTGGTCACGGTCTGGCCCTACCGGCCTGACAACCGCCCTGTCACTGTCTATGGAATACTGGTTGACCGCCAGGCCAGCGGAGATATACATGGAGGACTGCCAGCTATCGGCCCCTTTACCGTTATCGGGGTGGAAGGGTAGCCGTAGCTGGGTCTCCACGAACCGCTCGTTCCCAGCGTCATGGGCGTAGAGCCCACGGGTGGTAGCGGCGTAAAGTATGGAGTTGCCGTCACTGTCGTACCCCAGGAACAGCCGGGTGATGGTGCTGTTCTCTATAGGGAGTTGAGCGTCATTGGTCTCAGTACCGGGGGAATACGAGTACCAGAGTTGTCCGGTGGAATCTATCCCCCAGAGACGGTCATCCCAGAAGGCGAGGTAATCCACGTTCGTCGTAGACCGGGCCCAGGAACTGCCGTCGTAGTAGTCGTAGTCACTACCCTGGGCAATCACCATATAGACGGTGCCGTTCAGCCGTATGTTGCTCGCCTGGTCGGTGGCTGCCGCCGCCAGTGTCCTTACGTTAGACCAGGTATCCGTGGTCTCGGAATACGAACGGAAGTCGGTGCCGAAGGCGGCATAGATGACGTTGCTATATTCGGAGATGACTCCTATATCGGAACCAGCCCCAGCGGCGGTGAGGGTAGCCAGTCTAGGAAGCACCACCCGGTCATAGCGGAGTTGGGTGGTACCGTACCAAGCCCGCTCCATCTCTTCCTTGGACTCCCCATCGGTACGGTCAAGCCCCACGCCCCTGGTGAAGTTGGACCAGGAGACGACTGAAAGGTTCTTATGGGTATCCCGGCTGGTGTCCGCAGTCACAATCTTCAGGGGGTCGGTGGAAATCAACCCGCTGCGTACCGGCCCCTTGATGGGATACCGATAGTTATTGAGGGTTATCTCATGCTCCCTGAATACTGTGGTGGTCATCAGGTAACGAACCTAGCGTTCTTCAGCATCGGGAAATTACGCTGCTCCCGCTCCGCTATAGCGAAGTAGCTGGCAGCGTTGGACTGTCGTATGCGGGCCTCGTCCGTGGACTCTCCCCGGATGGGACGTTGGAGTAACTGGGCGATGGAACGGCTTATGATGTAGTCCTCCGGGACCTCAGCCACATCGCTATCGGAGGAGAACAGAAGGGGATTGTCCCCGCCTTTCAGCTTGATGAGGCGGTACTCCGCCACGTTCTGCCCGCCGTTCACGAAGACCAGTTCCCTGGCTTCTTTGTCTATATCCCACAGGTTGCGGCTCATAGACTCCCACTTGTAAGAGAACTCGTCAGTGGCCTCTATGCTGCCAATCCACACTATGTTATCCCCAGCGTTAGCGTTCATCTCCAGGGCCACGGATATGATAGCGGTGGCTGCCGATGGGTTGAAGTTATCCGTCATCGCAACCCGCACCCAAGTCTCCGCATTACCCGTTAGTGCCGGTATGGCTATCAGCTTATTGGTCTCCGCCCCATTGGCGGTGGCGGAAAGACGGAGTATGAAATCGCTGGCGGATACAGTGTCCCTGACCTTGATGGGAAACTCTATGTGGGTGTAGTCCGATATATCTAGGGAGGTTATCGAATCACTGGTGAGGTCTCCGTTGCTAACCCCCGAATCTATGGTGAAGCGGGTGGACGACCTCCCGAAGAGAAGGTCGTTGGTATCCTCGGCTACCGTGAAGTTAGAGTCTACAGACTCATCCCAATCCTCACCACCGGAGATTACGATGGTGGAGGTCATGGCTACACGGAGTTGCAGGTCGTTGACCATCTCCAGGTCGGTGGGGATATCCCAGCGGCGTCTGCCGCCCGTGTGCAGGGTTATGTCCTCATCCGGGTCGAATACCTTCCCGGTGGAGTGGAGGATGGACTGGTTAGCCATACGCTGCACCGTTGTGGGGTGCAGGTGCGGGGGCCAGAGTTCTGCGGTATCAGCCGATACTGTGGAAGTGACCGCAGGGTATAGCGTCAGAGTGGTTCGGTTGGAGGATACGGAGGTATCCACTACCCTGGACAGCACCCCGTCATTGGGGGCGTCAGTCCCCAGCCACCACCAGCCGTTGTAGTCATCCGTACCTCCGAAGAGGTTGTCGGTTAGGAAGGTGGTAGTGGAACCATTGGTAGCAGCAGAGACGAAGCGAGCCTCTAAAGACTCGCCTATCTGCGTCCGTATCTGTTTCCATGTCTGGGCCTGTGTGGTGGGCATGGCATCAACCCTTCTCAGTAGATAGATTTGAGTTTAAACTCAAACCCCCAGGTTAGTACCTTTTAGGCTTCGTACTGCTGCCAGTCCTTGGCTTCTTGCCGCCAGCTTTAGTGGTTGGCTTCATGTGCCCTGGCTTTGACTTGTAATCGGTCCTCCCAGACTTATGAGCCATCGTCTTTCCTCTCATACTTGCGGTGGGAACGCCCTACCTTGGTGGTCTCCACATGGTTCTGCTCGCACTTCTCACAGAAATACCGGGGTATCCCTGGGAATGGGCCTCGTACCACCGCAGGGTCTTGTGCCACAACAGGGTCCTGTATCTCCACGGGATGGGCCACCACGCTGGTGTCCCCTCCTATCAGCCGGTTCAGGAGTTCTCTCTGGATGAGGCGGTCTTCGTCCGCTTGCTCCCGTTCCTTCTCTTCCCTCACAGCGGCCCACTCGTTCCGGTGCTTGTACTCAGCATGTAAGCCTGCCTGGTAGGTGTTCGGCAGGGTGGCCTTTCGGCAAGTAGGGAACCCCAGGGCAGCAAGCCTGGCCCTATCGGGCTGGTCTGCGTGTAGGAAACACTTGATATCGCCACGCCAGGGCCCCTCTTTAGGCTTTAGCATGGTGAATACCGGGAGACCGCTAGGCCGCAGTTCCTTCAGTTGGGACGGGACAGCGTTCCTATTACACAGAGAGGGTTCTCTTGTCTCGGTATCGTAGATAAGGACCCACCCCGCCGTAGAAAGGTCGCTGATTATCATCGGGGGCTTGTACTCCCCGTCTTCAGAGGCGTGGGCCTCCCGCACGAAGTCACCCGCTCTCATAGAGCCGGGCTCCAGGTTCTCCGCCGTAGCCACTGCCGCCTGTAACATGTCCAAGGGTGTAGTCATACTAACTCCGTTCTACTTTGATGTATGGCCCTATCTGACTTACGTGCTGCTGGGCCAAGTCTTCCTCTTCCAACTGCCGGTGGTACCCACCGATTAGGTCGGGGGCTTCCTGTGATATCTGCCGCCTGGTGAGGCTCTCCCGCATGACATCGGCCTGCTCTCTGAGTTCAGCCACCGTATGCCAAGTATCCCAGCGGGTACGCTGTAGTTCGGGGTTACCCCCGATGCAGTTGAAGGCCCCCGCTATGTAGCCTTCTCTCGGCCCCATGTCCGCCATGAACTTGGATACTTCGTTATTCCTGACCACGAACATGGTCTGGTAACGCCGCCATCCCCCCATGTCCGGGGACATCTCATTGCGCTCTATCAAGAGCAGGGCTGGCTCATTGGGGTCTAGCCCGTAAGCAACCGGCCACTCCTTGTGGTTCAACTGGTGAGGCTGGTTGTCCTCTAAAGGCGTGAGTTCCGGATGCTCGTCCTTCATCAGTCTCGCCAGTTTGGTCCCTGTGACTGCCCAAAAATATCCATAAGTGCTTTCTGTAGACGCTTGAGTTGTGCAGCACTCGCCGTAGGGGGTATGGTGCGCCTACGGCCCCTAAGTGTGCTAGGTGTTGGTTGCTCAGTACGATTGCGGCTCCTGACATCCCCAGTCTGGCTCAAGGCACTGCCGGGAACGGTACGAGTTGGCGTCTGGCCTGAACCTTCCGTGCGGATGCGATGCCTGACTTCTCCTGGCGTGACTGTGGTTCGGCTACGACTTCTAACCCCAGTATCCTTCGGTTTGGTAGTCGTCTTGCTACCCTGTGTGCGGCTACGCCCCTTGATTCCTCCAGCCATCAGTTCCTCCTATCCTCATCAGGGTCTATGAAGTGGGCTACTTCATGCTCGTCTATGTATATCGGCCCGTCATGGAAGATGTGGCTTCCGCCGTCCATCCAGTTGCCGTTAAGGTCGCCCATGTAGGTGTATACGAATATCAAAGCGTCCGGGTGCCCCCACGGTAAGCCGTGGTCCCGGATGCGCCAGTCCTGGTTGGCCCTACGGTAGCACAAACGGAAATGGCTGGCGGGTAGAAGCTGGTCTGGCTTGTGGGCCACCCCAACCGTCTCTCTGCGGTCCATGTCCGTAGGCCCCGTAAGGGCACATATAGATTCAAAGTGATTGGTTACCGGGAGGTGGGTGATATCCAGGCTGTCTTTGGGGCGGTACAGATAAAGGGTGTCGCCCTGCAAGAGGGCTCTTCCCGTGAGATATATACGCCCCTCGGCATTGTCCGTACCCACCACACGGGGATGCCCCACCATGTGCTTGAACCACCAGACGGGCCACTCCCCAAAGGGGAGGTCTTTATGAACCTGTCTAATCTTCATCCAGGCCCACTGGAGGTCGAAACTAAGCACCCAGTTATGGGTGCCAGTAGGTAGGGGTCCCTGGTTAGGGAGCGGAGCAGGGTTGACCTGTGTTACGACTATGCAGTCTTCCAGTAAGTCGCTGGCTGGCATCATCCAGCCCCCTGCCCCACTACTTCCGGTACTGGCGTGTCAGCAGCCCCATTCTTACTGCCCCGGCGTCTCTCAGCACGGGTCTGAACAGGCTCTTCTTCCAGTTCCGGTATCACATCCCAGCCGTCGTCATTGACGGTGAGCCTGTCCATAGACACAGCCCCTGATTTCAGGTTCTTCAGGAGTGCCACTATCTCCATGAACACACGTCCTGCCTGGTTGCTTAACTCCTGGCAGGTGTTCTCCAGTTGAGTGTTGATATTACGCTGGTTCTGGAGAGCGTTGAACTGGGAAACCTCATTCCGTTTCATTAGACACCTTCTCGCTTAGGCTAGTCTATGGATACCTGTTATACCGTCCAGTCCCGCTGTGCGGTTACCATCATGTAATCAACGTCCAGGGTCTCGATGTTTGCGCCCTTAGCTTCTACAGCCAGGATGCAACTAAGGTCTACACTGGTTGATACCGCTCCTGAAACGGTGCGAATCAGAGCCCCGTCTACGTAGAAACTTACCGCACCATTTGGGAATATCTCCATCTTGAGGACCTGCCACTCACCAGCTACCGCATCATCGTCCACATCAAGACTTGTTGAAGTGGTCTCACCGCTGGAGGTTCCGCCGTTATAGACGGTGTGCCAGTCCTCATCATCGGTGAGTTCCGCAGACAGAAGGAACCCGCAGAGGTCGGATGCCGTGAGGGTGATGGTGGTGCCAGCCCCGTGACAGATATCTGTTTCGATGCTTACCGTGTTGGGGTCGATGTCGCTGAACCCGAAGAACACCTCCTTGGTGTCCAGGTCGGTAAAGCGTACCCTTGCCTCAGCGATGAGGGGACCCATCAGGTTAACATCGAACATGATGGGTGTCCCAACCGCTATGGTGTGGTTATCCTCATTCGTGGTGGTAAGTACCCCAACGCCACCAAGGGCATCAGCGTTCAAGGTAGGGATGCCAGAGTCAACTTCAGCATTACCCTGCCCACCGATGGTAAAGTCGCCGATAAGACGGGACTCTGCCGTATTTGCGATATTATCTTCTTGTGCGAAATCGCACCAAAGAACGATTTGGCCCGGTCCAGATTGTGGCATTGTATCTCTCCTTACGGCTGACTAATCTAAGAGGTGGGGGCTGTGGCATCTGAGATGATTTCACGAACCCACTGGTTTTGCCTGATACCGTAGGCATAGGAGTCGGTGTGGTAGACGATGGTGGACCCGCCGCCAGTGCCGGGCTTGCGCTCGGTCTCCATGCGAGGGCGCATCTCTTCTACCAGGACGATGCCTTCCTTGGCGAACATGCCAGCCTTGGCATCATCGGCTGAGTCGATGGACAGGTCCCCGTTCTCAAAAGCCTGGGCCGTATTTATCATACCCTTGAAGCCTTCTTTGAAGACCCGGAAGCTGGCCCCATCGGATATGTCATAGGTGCCGATAGGGGTAGTGAACTGGTCGTATATATCCTTCATCTGGAAGGGATGGGCTACGAACCTATAAGGCTGGTGTCCAGGCTCAGTGGTGTTACCGCTAACCTGGGACACAGCGGCGGCTACCAGCCCGAAGGACATGACCGCACCGGCACTCCCCAACTGGGTGGCAGAGGTGGAGTCAATCGTGGTTAACCCGTCCTCGTTCTTCTTCCGCTGCATGGCGTTCTGGCCCAGAGCGGCCACTTCCCGCAGCCCATTCTTGGTCATGTTCCGGACAACCTTGTCACTCATCATCGTAGCAATCTGAATCATGCTAGGAGTGATGGAGAAGTCGGTGTCCGAGAGCCTCTGTATGTTGTTGTTCTCCGTGGTTTCCGAAACGGCCATAGCCGTCAGCTTGGCGTAAGAGACCTCATGCCAGGTGGTACCCATACCCTGTCCAAGAGTACGCCTTTCTACAAGGCCAGGCATGTCACCTTCTTGTTCCCGTACCAACCGGGCTGCCGAAATCATGGTTGGCAGAGAATTATCTACATCCTGAGTCGTCGTCGGTGTAGGCATCTAATCTATCTCCCGTAACCTTGAGATTTGTAATACTCCTGGAGTTTGACCATGCGTTCCGATGTGAGTGCCAGACCATTACCGATGGCCTCTTCTAAAGCCGCTCCTTCCATAGGCCCTCCTCCCTGGACACCACCGTCGTAGTGCTGTTCGGGAATCTTCTGGTGTTCCAGGGCTGCCAGCCGTTCGTTCTGTTGGGCGATATGTTGGATTAGCTTTGCCTGACGTTCCATCTCCTTGGGAGAATCGCTGCCCATCAGGTCTTGGGGGTCAACGCCGTACTGCTTACCGTAGTGCTGAGAAGCGGCGATACGTCCAGAATATTCCTGTACATAGGAGTGTATCTGCTCCCGTTCCTGGGTGAGTTTCTGACGTTCATGGCGGTGAATCTGGAGGAACGATTCTATCGTCCCGGAATCGTAGCCATCATTCTCGTACTGTACCCGGAGACGGGAAAGGTCCTGCTCTTCCTGCTGTTGGGTGCGGACACCTTCTAGTTGTTGCCTTTCCTGTTCAAGGAACTGGAGCCTATCCCTCTCCTGGTTCGTAAGGGATTGAGGTTCTGTAGGCTCAACCGGGCGAAGTTCTTCAGGAAGGCGAAAGAGGGGTGCCTGCGCCGTTTCTTCAGCGGGACTAGCAGGAGGGGTCTCCCACTGTGCTGATGCTTCCGGAGTTTGGCCCTCAGCAGGACCAGGTACAACAGGTGATATCGGCTCATCCGTTGAGGCATCAGCCGCCACCTCCTCTACAGGGGAGATAAGGGACTCTCCCTCACCTGTGGTGCTGGCTTCCTCCAGACGCTCCAAGGGGCTCTGTTGTGTGGTCATACTACTCCCAAAAAAAGAAGGCCCCAGCACAATACTGCACTGGGACCTTCGTGAAGGCTACCCTTCTCCGCAATATACTACGAGTTAGTAGTTGGTCTTGTCAATCCTACCTACTTCTGTGATAGCCCATGAGATTATCTTACCCTGCTTCACATTCAAGGTGATGTTCCCGTGTTTCTCGCTATGCAAGAACCCCCGGATAGCCTCATATAGAGCGGGTGGTATATCTACTATGGAAGGGCTATCTACCTTCAGCATACTCTACCTCAAGAACATAGTGGGCGGAGCGAAGTTAGCGGTTCCCTGGATACCCTGCCGCTGCCCTATAGGGAGATTGCGGAACGAACTGGGGAAGTCGTAGTTCCCCACAAAGTCAGCGAAGCGCAGGTTGGGCTCCAACCCGGCCCGTATGTACTGGTCAAGCAGGCCCTGGTACTGCTGGAATATATCGCTGAACTGGCCCTGGTAGAAGGCCCTCTGGTTGGAGGGCAGGTTAGCCCGCTGGAGTGCCCCGAAGAAGGGTATCCTGGGCTCCTCATCCAGTATCCCGCCGTATATCTGGTTGGGCAACTGGGAGACCGGCGAGACCTGCTGGCCGAACATCTCCGATTGGAAGTTGCCGGGGGCGAACTGATTGAATGTGTTGCCGAAAGTTGTCATGGTTAACGCATACCCTCCGTAATCTGACGCCATAGTTCCATCTGACGTTCTGATGCTTGTTTCTGAACAAACTCCGCCCTGTCCTCCTTAAACACCAAACCGGGGAAGTAGGGGTCGGACTGAACGGTGCCCTTTAGTACCTTACTCATCCGGTTGCGGAGGCTGGCCTTCGATAAGCCCTCTACACCGGCTGGGTTTGCCTCTGGCAGTCTGTCAAAGTTAGGGTAATACCCTCTGATTGCTTCATCAGTGGTAGCTGAACGGAAGTTAATCCCGCTGAGTTGGGCCATTTGGCCCGCAAATCCAAGCCTGACCTCACCCCTGGGCACATACTCCTGTACTGCGGGGAATCTCTCTATTAACGCACCCATAGCAGAGGTTCCGCCAATAGGGCCGCCAAGACTCTGAGCAAGGTGGAAAGCCCTCTTGGGTATGGTGTCTAATTTTTCCCCATAAAAGGTCTCTCCAACAATCTGGTCAGCAACAACACGGTAGGGGACATTAAGACGGGCACTTATAAACCCAAACGGGTCGGCAACCCGGAATGGGGTATCCATCTGTCCCATGATGTCTATGTGAATCGGTTGGCCCGCACTACCAGTAAGTCCGGGGAATTGAGGTGATAGGAACTTATTGGCATAACCAAATCCAAAGAAGGCGTAAGAGTCCCCAAAGTTAACTGGGTTGTAGGCTTTCCACGGCAGGGGCTCCCCTGTCGCAGCGTAGTTAATGCCATTGGAGATAGCGACCATAGCCGTAAGAGTTCCTAGAACCTGCTCTCTGGCTAGACCGGCCCGTGGATTGGTGGATACAGCCCTGGCCCCTAACCGCAGGAGAGACTCATTCTCGTTGATGGAGAAGAAGAAGTTCTCCATATATTTCCGCATAGTGGGGTCTGTTATCATGGACTGCCAACGGCCAGGGGTGCTGAAGATGAGGTTGGCAGCTTCGGCTGCTTCAGCAGCAATAGCCCGAGGAGTGCACCAGGTCGGGTTCGCCGTACCTGGGGGATGATGAAATTTTCAAGGGACCACTTCTGGGCAGACAGGTACACACCCTGGAATAAGCCGCTCTGCCACCAGTCGTTCAGTTCTTTGAGTTTCTGGACTGGCAGGATGCGCTTCGGGGTAGTGTCCAGGAAGTCAATCATCTCTCTCTGAATGATGGAGGTATCAGCTTGAAGGTTCAAGCCCTCTTCAACCAACATCCGGTAGGTTAACCCAAAGTCTTTATTTACCCGGTCATTAGAGAGCATCTTATTACGAAGACCGCTCCTGGACCTTGGAGAGAATTGCGTAGTGAACACGTCCTTCAAAAGGGAGGGATATCTAAGGGGTGCCGCTCGCTTTAGTCCAGTTGGAGTAGCCCCTGACCCTATAGCCCTTTGTAGAATATCAACGTGCTGGAATAGCGACCCCGCTAACTTCACACCTTTAAGACCATTGGTGAACCACCGTACTCGTTGCATGGTACCAGTTAGAGGTGGATGGTAAACCTGCTCCAAGATGTTCGCCACGTAATTGGGCACATAAGTAGGACTCTGAAGAGCCGTTTGTCCTGCTTCATCTGTAACAGAACGGCCAGTAAATAGGGGGCCAATATCAGGGACACGCCACCCCTTCAGGGCCTTCTCTGTCATATCAAACTCTGGGGTAGTCCCAGCACTCTTAGCCAGTCCTTCCTTATAGAGACGGTTCATCATAACCACGTTTTCCCGATACTCAATGCCGTGGACACGCCGTTCCGCCATCATAGCTAACGGATTCCAAGAGCGGGGAGTAAGACCGGCCTGACGAAGTTCTGAGTAAGAGGCGTCCACTCTAGCCTTAGTATAACGAGGCAACCGTCCTAAGCCCAAAGGTCTGCGCCCGACTCCAGCAATGGCTTCTCCTTGACTCCAACCCCTGGGGAAGTAGTCAGGGTGCGCCATCATCTTAGAAGCAAAGTTAGCAGCATCAATCTGTAAGAAGTTGGGAGAGGTTGCTTGAGAAGCCTGGAGAAATTCCAGCATCTCCTTCTCTTCTAACTGCTGCATCCCTTTCACGTATCTAGCAAACTCTTGCAAACTGTCTGGTAGCGACTCTATAGGGGCCTCTCCGTGAAGAACTTTGAACACGGGGTCCATCATGTCTTCATCAAAAGAAACGATACCCAGTCGCTTAGTGAGGGACTCCCCCTCCTCAAACCAGGCCACCGTATCTGCACCCTCAGCACCTCTGGCAGCCTCCCATTTACGCATCACGCCCTGAGCGGGAGCCTCCCATGATGGAAGGTCCATGTCCGAGATAAGAGCCTCGACAGACCTTCGTGGTCCTGTTATACCGGCACCCATAGGAACACCGGGTGTACGTACTGGAGGCTCACCAGGGGGATTATCTAGCTTGGTGTATACGGCTTTAGCCTCGTCTAGTTTGGAGAGGCTGTCCAGTTCATCAACTGCCGTTTCAATGCCCTCTTCCCTTATTGTGGCCTTTAGATTGCCCATCTTGGCTGGAGTATCAGCGGCATAGAAGTCGGAAACGCCCTTCGATTCAAATGTACCCCTAACCGGTTCATCTCCTATCCTCTTTCGGCCAAGACCAGCCGCCTCCTGACGGATAACACCTGAGACCTCCAACCCAATGTCCTCCGGGCCCTGAAGGTCTGAGAAGTTGTTCCTTAATACTTCTAGTTGGGCCTCTTTAGCCCTTATCTTCTTATTGATAGGGCTATCAGGGGATGCCTTTTTGGGTACTTCTCTACGGAGTCTGTCTAATTCAGATTCACGCCTTCGAATACTTCGGCGTATCATGTCTATATCTTCGATGTCGCCTGTAACTGACTGGGGGGCTTCCCCTATACTGGCTTTGAGGCTATCAATCTCTTGCTGGAAACCGCCTATCTTCTGCCCAATTACGTTCCTTGCCCGTATTCCGGAGGGAGTGTTGGCGGGAGGGAGAGATTCGGTTAATGTCTGAATCTTCCTCTGTAGCACCCCAATCTTTTTCTCAGCACTAGTGATGTCTTTAAGATTAGCCTGGGGTGCCTGACGCTGGGCAGGGCCTCTGGTGATGCCACGTATAGTAACAGGGGGTGGGCCTCCCGGTAGTCGGGCCGCAGCCTGCTCAATATCCCAAGGGGTGGCATCGGCAGGGAGAACGGTTACATCCTGTTGGCCTAATTCAAGTGACCCACGGCGTAGGTCTCTCTCACTTTTGAATACAAGGCGTTGTCCGGTAGGGTGGGCATCATCTACTACTATCAACGAAGGCTCAAAACGCCCCACTCCCCTAGATGCACGTATAGCTGTTGTAGGGGCTTTTAGGGCCCTCCCCCCTTTAGCAATGAGACGCCCTATAGCCGCAAAGCCTCCCCCTATGGGAAGGTTAAAGGGACTTGTGAGGAACTCCGTGCCCATCCGTATCCCTTCAGGTTGGGCCAAATGCTCGCCTAATGACTCTGCCACCGGGCGACCACCTGATATGTTTTCTATACCTTGGGCAACCTGTTCAGGGATAAACTCTGGAGGAGGTGCCCCTGACTCAGCACCAGTAATACCACCGATTACCCGTTGCTCCAGAGGGTCTATCTGCCCAGCACCAGCGGCAGCGACGAATGGCCCCAATAACCCCCCGGCAATCTCTTCTACGCCTTGATAACCGGTTAGTATGTCACGAAAACCTCCAGGGCCACCTTCTGCGGTGAACCGCTGTTCTCCGGGACGGTCAGGATAGGGGAATAGGAGGCGTTTAGCAGCGTCACCTATCTCTCCTAAGCGGGTTTCACCGGCTGCTTGCCGCTGGGCGGCGACATCCGTTGGCGGGGCATCACTAAACCTCTGCACGTAGGCCAGCAAGTCCTCGTCTGCGATGGAGTCGATATCTCCCTGACTGAAGTCCTGGGTGGGAACGGAGGTCTCCCCGGAGGGAAGCGGGGAGACCTCCTCGGGGAACTCTGCATTAAACGCATCTAAACGCCTCTGGACATCTGGGTCCAGGACAGGAGCGGAGCCTACCTCCGCCACTGCCCCTGTCTCAGGAAACTCAGCGTTAAAAGCGTCTAGTCGTGCTTGCTCCTCTTTGCTTAGGGTAACCATTTACTGGGTTACATTCCCCCCTACATTCTGAAAGGCTTGGGCTCCTGGGTTTGCTATCCGTTCTAGTATGCCCGCAAGAACCCCAGCAATCTGTTCAGGAGTCTGGAATTGACCAGCTTGGGTTGCGAGTCGAGGCTCTATCAGGTTAAGAAGATTGGTAGCCATAGTTTCCCGCTGCCTCGGAGCCACACCTGTTAGATAAGGTTGAATCCCTGCCCTAGCAGCACTAGAGGCGGTGGGGAAACGGGTCATAAAGTCGGCCATTTGCTCCACCTGTCCACCTTGGAACCCCCCTAGGAGGCCAGCAAGACTCTGCCGTAAACTAGCATCGTCGGAACCTCCGCCGCTCAGGAAATCTTGAAAGCGGAGCCCTCTTTCCCGCTCAGGCACTCCGCCTCCACCAAAATAGGACCCCCTTGTTATTGGGTCTATATCCTGAAATTGCCCGAAAGCGGTGCCCAACGCTCTTTGAGCAGCGGGAGCAAACCCGCCTAGTGGGCGACCTGTAGCACCCATAATCCCACGTAAGAACTGCTCCCTGCCGGTTTGGGCACCAAGCAGTCCGGGCTCTGAAACACCAAAACTGTCTGGGTAACGCTCACCCAGGTTGCCAAAGTCTATATTCCTATCAACGCCGCTGGGGTCTAAAACGCCCCCAGGCATAGGTGTAGGGACTTGAGTAACAACCGATGGCCTCACTACATTGTTGTAAAACGATGTAGCAGCAGTGGTACTCATATTTAATTCTTTAACAAGGAAAGCTATGCGCTGGTCATCGTTTGCTAGGTCGGTCTGCCCAGCCCTGATACGGGATACCAAGTCCGTAAATACCTCAGCCTTAGTTCTGTCTGCCATGTCGTACTCCTAAAATCCCTTACTTTGGAAGTCTTTGAACACCCCGAATATCTGCTCAGGGGTCTGGTACTGCTGCGGGCTGGTCGCAAACTGCGGGCCGAACATATTAAATATACCCGTTTGAGCGGCACCCCTCAACCTGGGGGCTATCCTGCTTAGGTAAGGTTGGGCGGCGGCGGAGATGGCCGACTCAGGGGTACCGAATGTGGTGCTGAACTTGGCGTAGGCGGGAGAAAGATTGCTGGGCCGGTTTGCAAAATCACCAAGGATATTACCTAAAGAGGCTTGAAGATTGGCGGCTGTAGGCTGAGGGCCCTTCAGATAATCACGCCAAGATGCGCCTCTCTCCTGCTGCGGGAAGTAATTGGTTATGGGGGATACGTCCCCAAATCTGGAGAAGGCCCTGCTGATAGCCCGCTGGGCTACCGGGATGAACTCTCCAAAGCCCCTTCCGGTGGCTTCCTGCAAACCCCGCAGGAAGAGGGCCGGGTCCTTTTGCTCCTCTATCAGTTGCTGGCGGCTGACTAGCCCCCCTGGCCCTATGGGTGCCCCAGGGTCGGGAGCCCCTCCCGGAAGGCCGGGCGTCCCCGTAAACGGGTCTATCTCTGCGGCGATACGTCTTTCTTCACTGTCACGACGGGCTTTATTGAGGTCTTGCTGTATCTCAAAGTCAGTCCTATCATCAACGACGGCATCTGTAGTGACTACTGTGCCGTCTGTAGTGGTGCCGTCTTTAGTGTCTACCTTTGTAGTGACTACCGGGGCTGGTTTATGGAAGCCGGTCTTTAGTCGGTCTTGCCATGCCTTATAACCGGCTTTGTTTCTTACGTTATCCGATTCGTTTGTGCCCTGGTTCGGCTGCGGGATGTAGTTCCTGAACTTGTTGCGTAGCCTCGTAAGTTCAGCCTCTACCATACGGTCAACGACCACATCGCCGGTCTCAAAGGGTACGCCCGGCTTCTGGGAAGGAACGGTAGGGTCATCCTTCCCTGTGGCGATGCCCAGCCTCTCCAGGCGGGCCTCGATGGCGGTACGGAGGTGCCCCTCTACCTCTGTTTCCAGCATGATGCCAGCCAGGTACTGGGCGTAGATGGCATCGGTGGGGCGATTGGCCGCATTACCCATATGGAAGCGTAGCTGGGCCGCCGCTTCGTCCTTCGCTTCGTCCTTGAGCCTCTGTTCCTCTGCCGCTTCCCTTGAAGCCTGAGCCGCCTCAAAACGCTCCTTGGTTAGGCCCCCATAAAGTTCTTGCTCTCTAATCTTTTGCGCCAGGTCAACGGTATATCTCGCACCTTTCTCGCCAGTAATACTACCGTCTGTATCTATATACGTCTTTACTCCGGGGCTGGTCTGCCTATACGCTGCTTCTGTCCTTCCAAATCCTGTTACCTTACTTTCAGCCTCTCTCCTAGCCGCACGTGCTGCATCGTTAGCTTGCTGCCGTGCCTCCATCTCCCGCTCGTATGACGACAGAGGGCCAGAGTAAGGGTCCCCTTCAGGTGTGACCCCGGTGCTTAATTGCGTCCAGCCCTGGGCCTTTAGATTGCCAACCTCCCCCGGATGCACCCAATAAATAGTGCCATCGGGGGCTCTTACTTGCTCACTGGCCCGTGCCGTCTTAGTCCGGGAGATAGACCCTTCTTCGACAGCTTCTCTCCAGAACCGTCCCCTATTTAAACCAGAGTCAGTAGGAAACTGGCGGGCAAAATCATCTGCAAGTGCCATATCTTACCTCTACAGCCCCGGAATCCCTGGGCCTGCGCCGTTCTGGGCTCCCGGACGTGGAGTTCCAGGCGGTACGTTAGGACCGGCCTGGGGTACTACTCCCGGTGGCGGGGCTCCCTGGGCCGCATTGGGCATGGTCTCAGGGCTCAGGCCGTTACCCTGCGGGGAACTGCCGCCTCCCTGTTGCATGGCGAAGGGAGAGAAGCCCTGTTGCATGGAAGCCAGCAGCATCTGCTGCCACTGGGCGAAGTAATACTGGGCCCTGGGGTCGTTCCGCTTGCTCAGGGCCTCTACCAGTGTGTGGAGTTGGGCTAACGGGTGGGCCGTCCGCCCAATCTCCTGGAACATCATATCCACTTCCATGTCCGAGTCCTCGACCTGGAGTACGTTCTCCAGCACCGAATGGAGGGAACGGAGTGGGAGGCCGTCGGGGCCGGGCTGGCGGTATAACTGGGCCAGTTGGGCCTTGGCGGCGTCGTCTTCCCGGAGTATGGGGGTCAGTTGGATGATGGGTTCATCCAGGTCCATGAGGTCTTCCGGTGTGATATTGGCCGAGAACCACCGTCTATTAGACCCCTGACCGCTTATCTGTATCGGTGGGAAGGCACGGGTCTGGAAGTGGTCGCACCAGGCGTTGGCTATCATCTTCAAAGCGGTCTGTTCACTATGAAGGAAGGGCTCAACCTTGTCCGCCGTGTCTCCCGCCTTCAGGGTCTGCATGGCGAAGCCCGATATGGCAAATGGGGTGTCCCCGAAGGTGATGGAAGAGAACCCACCACGCTGTTTCTCCGCACTTATAACCGATTGCATGGGGTTGATGTCCGGTGCGGAGGTCTGGAATGGGTAGACGATGAGTTCCTCCCCTTCCGCCAGGGGAATCTCCGCTCCAGCCTGGAAAGGGTCGCCCTCAACCAGCTTCACGCCGTCCCGGCTACGGATGCCGAACACGGGTTTCAGGCTCCGGTAGGCCAGTTCCTTCCTTATGGACATGACGAAGTTGTCGTCCGCATAAAGCTGTCTGTTATCGGCGTAGATGGACTCCCCGTAGTCCGTCCAGGCGTCGGTAAGGGCGGATACGTCCGTGGTGTGGCTCCCCTCCGGACGTGTGGTTATCATCGGTTGGGCCGAAGAGGCCACTACCCAGCCGGGGACCCTTGGTTCTCCGAACCCGTCCACCATTCCGTGGCGTTCGTTCTTCACCGGGGCTTCCTGTATCGCCGGGATTATAACGATATTACGTTCCCGGTCATAGTAATCGTATTTGACTATGCCGTCGGAGTCGTTCCCTTCAAATTCCTTGCGATACTCCGAACGTATGGCTGCGGGACATATCACCGTCTTGTGGCAAATCCACATCAACCCATCATGTCCGAACTCCCATGTGACCTCTCTGGGGTCCCACGGGGTGGCGTCGGCCCACGCCCGGTTATCCCGTTTGTTCAGAAGGCAACGCCCGGTGGTGTATCCCCGTACCATGACGCACCAGGAGATGAAACTACGGAGAGGGATGCCTCCCGCCATGACCAGACGTTCGTCATTGGCCCGGAAGTTACCCCTTATGAACTGTTCCTTGCGGTTGTCCTGCTCCCGGTCTCCTCTATCGTCATTCCCCTGAAGGACACGTACCGTCATAGAGGCCCCTGACAGGAGGCTTACGCCCTTCCTGCCCAGGGTACGGGGGTCGTTGCTGGTGTACTTCTGATATCCGGTAAGCTGGTCGTGGCTGAAGCTGTCCAGCCTCCAGAGACCGTAATCCTCGTCCATGCGTTCGTGCAACCGGGAGGAATCCAGTTCCTTCTGGTCCACCATCGCTATGATTTCCGCCGCTCTCCCCACATTATTAGTCATCAGTGCTGGACCACCTTCACCGTTTGTCTGACTTCGGCCCGCTCCGGGGAGAAATCCCCCAGTATGTAACGGGTGGCATCCATCAAGTGGTAAGAACTCTTACTATCTATCTTATCGGTTGGATTATACAGGTCATCCAGTACCCTTGAATAGGACAGTACCTCGTCAAGATAACGAGAACAGTCCTTGAAGACGAATAGCTTGTTCTGGGCCATCCACCCGTATACCCGGTCTATGCCTGCGTCCACCGCCTGTAATCGGGGCTTCTGTATGGGCCATCCCGCCGCCGTGAAACTCTCACGCCAGCCGTCTTCCGTGTTGGAGCCTCCGACCCGCCTCAGTACCCGTTCTCCCTCGCTGTAATTCTTGTACCGCTGGGCGTGGTCGAAAGCACTGATACCCCCGTCCAGATATTCCCGGTACATATAAAGGAAGCCCGTTCCAGGGTCCTGAGCGAACCATACGGCAGCCGTATTGGTGGGCCCGAAGTCGTGTCCCGTGTATCTGGGCCACTCCTTCGGTATCTCAAATCTGGGAATCACGCACGTACTTTCATCAAAGCAGTCGTATATCATGCCAGCGGGCCTCGTATAGACCCCTCTATAGAACAGGTCGAACTTCCAGCGTGGAAGGCTGGCCCTGGCCCGCTCATACGCCTCCTGACTGAAGGCGGGGTTGGTCTTACTATCAAACTGGATGACATCCACATCGGTATCCCCCCGTACCCAAGGGTCATAGACCTCGGTCTTGAACCAACCGAACTCATAGAGGGTGGTGGTACATAATATGCGGCCCTGAGTAAGGGATACCCGTCTCTGAACAGCCTCCCAAGCCTGATGCTGGAACTGGTGTTGGCCCACCTCGTCCAACCAGGCGGCGTTAGCCGTGGCCGACTCCAGAGACTCAGGATTGGTGGCACTCCCGAAGATAACCCTCCAAGCGGGACCCCCGTGGTGCTTCTCGTAACTCTCAAACACCCTATCGGCGGCCCTCCAGACCCCCAGATTGAACCAGTTCTGGAACACATGGAGAAACTCCCGCTGCATCTTGAGGTTCAACAGAGGAAAGGTGGCCGTAACAGCCAAGTAATCCCCCAAACCCTTCCTCTGTATCTCCCTTTCCAGCCAGTAAGGCCCGAAAGAGGTCTTACCGCTCTGCGTACCGGCCAGCATAGCCACCACACGGGCTTCACTGACCCAAGTAGCCGTCTGTCCCGGATGAAACCTTAGCTGCAACTCTCCGTCAGAGAGCCTATAGCCAGGAGGGTGTTCCTCAAGGACCGCTACAGCAGCCTCATTCACTTATTCCCCCTCTTACTAGCCCTGGTGGCGTAATGGCGCAGCTTCGTGGCACTCATGCCCGTCTTGGTGGGCTGCCCGGCCTTCTTACGGGCCAATTCAGCCCCCATGAACCTTCTCTGCTTCTCACTCTTAGCGGCCATAGTCCTCCAAAGTGCTAATAACTGGCGGTTTGAGTTTAAACTCAACTCTGGGACATGTCCAGTTTGTCCTAGGACTGTCCGCACCCTGTCCTGAAAAGGCTTCATGGCCCAAAATTGTGGGGGCTTATCTTACAAGGTACGTGCGCAGGCGTTAAGCCTTGCCGGGGGTGGGGTACCCCCCCTACGCCTACGCATGATGCGCCCGCCCGCACACGCCAGCAACCTTCGGTTGCTTTAATAGGAAGCTGTGGTGCCGTCAGGCTCGATTCCAGCCTCTAGGCTAGCCTCTACACTAGGCTCGGCTAGGCTCGCTGCTACGTTTGAGTTTAAACTCAAATCCACGCCTGAATCCAGAACTACAGTCACACGTGTGATGCTGACAGTCTCAGGCGTGGGACGGTCTACAATCGTGCCTGATGCCTTCCCAATGAACGCAAGCGCACCGTTTGCGCTCGCCCATTGCCCAGACTCTTGCGCCCCTTGCAGGTTCCTGTCCGCTTCTTCCAAGATACGGGCTAGAGTCCACACTCTACGGTGTTGCCTTGAAGCTTCAATGCTCGTGGCTATCTCAGGGTTTGCCATAAGCTTGAATGCCTCATTGTGAATGGTGGCTGGCATCATGCCGTCAACGTTGTAGGCTTCCCTATAGGCGTCCGATTGATTCAATCCGGAAAGTATGCCATCGCAAAATATATGCTGTTTGGGCGTGAGGCTCATATCTACCTACTATATGTTGTATAGGCTATGCCTGATTCTACCATATGCGGATTTTAAATCCATATTTTAGTTTAAACTCAAATGCTAGGCGTGAAATGCCCTATTTCGTGCCTAGCAAATTGATGCTTGACATATGCTAAACAGAAGCGCATAATACCGGCAGTGAATCAAACCAACTAGGCCGCTACGGCGTGAGCCTGACAGGCTAGATTCACTAGGGTACTAGACCAAACGGAGGCTAGACAATGCGGAGTCCATCAAGTACAGCACGCAAGCGGACATATAGTGGACATGTTGCGGGTTCTCCGCAAGGCTTCCCAAGTATATCTCACGTACATCCGGAGCAGACACGGGTAGTGGGTAACGCAAGGCTATCTTCACATCGGAGGAACAATTTGAACCTTACCAGACCCATCCTACGGAGCGGGAAAGCACACTCCGTATAGGCTCACCCTACATAACCGGGCATGTGCCCAACGTAGACCGCGCACTACGTCAACAAAGCGACGAATATATAAACGGAGGATATACCGTGATAACTAAGAATCAAGCGTTAACAGCGGACAACCTACACTACACCGGGAGGCACGATTGCACCGTACATATCGGCCCTCGTGGTGGCAAGCGAGTCAACATCACGGCGGTACGGCGTAGCGGTAAAACTCAGACTTGGAAGACTAGACCGGAAGACTTCAAGATGCCAGTTAAATTCGGACTCTATGAGTCAAGCTACGCCACCCATGAAAACGCTAACGACTGGCACACCTTGGAAGATTGCCCAATACAGGAGGGAAATTAAATGTCACAGACTCAAACTATCGGACGAACGGCAACCAAAGTAGAACACCTGGGAAAGTACACCTATGTTTGGTACCACAATACCGACGTTGTGCAATTCGATAGCCTATACATCACGCTCAATACGGGAGGTTGGGAAACGGCAACCACCAAACTACGGATGAATCAAGCGAGTAATCAATTCGGGTTAGGTTATCAGGTATACCAGAAGAACCATAAATGGTACGTAGTCATACCTCAAGGTGAGACGCTGGAATTTACCGGACGGCGGATGACATTCCCCAGGCGTTAGCTGCTACCCCTCCGGGCATCATGGAATGGTGCCCGGTATGGTGCAACTAAACAGGCAAGGCACTAAACAAGAGAACGGAGGGAAGTAATCATGGATGACCTTATAGACCTAACGGAGGAAAACATCAGGGAGTTGGACATAATCGAGGAATGTTTGAGTTTAAACTCAAATCCGGAGGGAGAATAGATGCAAAGGGTAGGCAACATACTAGAGTACGGAGAACGGCCTTGTTCCTCATGTCAAGGGCAACGGGAGGTACGAGACATTCGGCCTTGCCCAAAGTACGGCAAGGTGGTGAGCCGTCTCCCCGGTAGGGTATGTCCCGATTGCGGGACTACCCGAAAAAACGGACACCAATACTTGGATACCGGAAACATGAAGCCTTGCCGTTGCGGTACGGGGTACCAAACGGAGGATAGGTACAGTAGCCTACCCGATGGCATATTCCGGACGTTGGTATTCAAGGTGTACCGTAGCCAACGCCCGGCCTCATTCAATGAGCAATACCTAGGGTTGGGTTTAGTCTACAGTGTCACCGATTATGGTGAACACCAGAACCTATCGGACGCTGACTTAGCCCGTAAGGTAGCAGACCATGATGGCTACACCCAGGCTTGCAAGGTGGTAGACAAGGACAACCGATTCTGCGACTACCTGATGATAGCTACCAACAACAGCGGGTATACAGTCAAAGCAATATGGGAGGGATAGTATGAAAAGCCTGAACAAACAGGTACAAGAGAATCAGGAATCCAACTCAGAGTGGAGGTACAACAAGCAGGCGATGTCCGCCAATCGGATGTTTCTTACCATCAACACCCACCTATTTGAGGGTAAGTTACCTGACCCGGTGATAGGGTTCAACGCCTCCGGACGGGTACACAAGGACGGGATGTACCACTGGGAGGGGGATGGTATCAGCCTCCCTCATCACATAGACCTACGGCAAGACCTGACAGAACTTGAGACGGTGGTGGCGTTGATACATAACGCCACGCATATAGCCTCAGAGGTGTACCACGACTCCAAGTCTTGGTATCACCCCAAGGCATTTCGGGACTGCATGAGGGGATTCGGAATCAAGACCAAGACCAACGGGGATAGCATCGGGTTCTACAAGGAGTTTGGTAACACGCTGGAGAAGATTGGACGCCCTGACCTGGCAACGGAGTTGTTTGAACCAGACGATACGGAGGGACTTATCGGGGACGTGATGGTAGGCGGGGATGATACCCCGGTGGTAGACGTACACGTAGAACCCTCTCTGCCACCCTCCACCCTTGAGGTAGAGGAACTCGTAGTGCCGATGCCAACCAAGAAAGCGGCACCCAAGGTCAACAAGAAACAGAAGTTTGCCTGTGCCTGTACGCCTGATAACAAGGATGGGTCAACCTCATTCTGGGCCGTCAGGATACACCCAAATAGTATCTGTGGGGGATGTGGTCAGAAGTTCCTATCCCAGGTGGACGTTGAAACCTTGGAGTTGGTCAGCATATGAAGATAACTTGGACTACCGAAACCAAGACCGATGTGGGGGTAGCACCCAAGCTACCCTCCCCGGCACAGAAACAACTAAGCAAGGAGGAAGTAACCAAAGGGATATGGGAGTTAGACCCCAACCTCAAACTTAGGCATCGGGCGGCGGAGTTCTACCTGATGATGGACTTAGACCTAGACGGGTTGGATGGTGGGAAGTTCCAAAAGCTGATGGACTACCTGCTACCCCAGTTCGTAGCCTACACCGATATGGCGGTGGGCGGGGAGTTAAGGCACTCAAGGCTGAAGGTTCCCAGTAACCAACTCCCCACGCCATTACGGAGGGCGATAGCTGACTCCACCCTGCCAAGTCACCGCCATGAGGCGTGGCGGGGATGGTACAGGTTCCGGAGGCACTACGGCACCCTCGCCTTAGAGTGGGCTGAGGAGGTATTCCCCCACTTCAGCGGGGGAGGTTTCGGCGGGAAGAAGTGGGCAAATATAGCGAGCATCCTCCGGATGTACGAAACGGATGGCCTGACCCCGCTGATGTTTGTGGACACATGTTGGGGACTGCAACATAACGGCGGTGCCTATTTCGACAAGGTGTGGCCTACCAAGGGACTCAAGTCAGTGCTGGATGCCAACCTAGCGGAGAGTATACCGGGCTTACTGGCATACGCAACTGTCCCGGTCAGGAACTTCTACAACAAGAAACGGAATGGAGGCGCAGACATATGAGCA
>Ga0114910_1000272_pt1 | contig 27802 bp, 28 predicted proteins | sample MalvireepMed_908_FD_83500 | JGI IMG/M metagenome (GOLD analysis project Ga0114910, IMG submission 83500) | Marine viral communities from the Global Malaspina Expedition - Malaspina viral metaG DeepMed_908 | ecosystem: Environmental > Aquatic > Marine > Oceanic | place: Mediterranean Sea...
ATGATGGAGCTGAACGAGCGGATCGCGAAGGCGCAGCGGCGCAAGCGCACGTTCCTGCCGATGCCGGACGGTGCCAGCGCCGCTTTCGCCGCCCTGCCGGGCACGCCGATGGGTACCGACCAGTGGCACATGCTCAAGGCCGGCAGCGTTGCCTCAGGCGACCATCCGGGCTTCGACGCACTGGGCATCCAGCCGCGCCCGCTGGAGCTCGTGATCGATCGCTACATGGTCCATCACCGCAAGCACGGCCGCTTTGCCGAGAAGATGGACGGCGCGGGCTAGCAGCCGCACTCTCGCGGATTACCCTTCGGCGGGTGTGCCGTCGCTCTGAACGGCCTTTGCGTCGGCGATCCGCGCGATCGGTTCGACCAGCAGTTCGCTGCCGTCATTGCCGATGATCCGCACGCGGGCGCCCGCTGCGGCATCCGCGCCGCGCGCGATCCATTCGCTGTCGCCGACCTTCACCCGCCCGCTGCCGCTTTCGATCGGCTGGACGACCAGCGCGGTCTCGCCCACCATCCGTCCGCCCTTGTGGTTGAGCAGGGGATCGCTGCTGATGATCGGCTTGTCGCGCAGATAACGGCGCGCACTGTAAACCGAGATCAGCGACAGGCTGACGAAGCTGACGATCTCCAGCGGGAGGCCGAAGTCGAACAGGAAGCTGAGCGCGCCCGTGATCAGCGCGGCGACCGCGAACCAGATCAGGAAGACCCCCGGCGCCAGCAGTTCGAGCGCGGCCAGCGCGAGGCCCAGCGCGATCCAGACCCAGAAATTGTCGAGCCCTTCGATCATCGCGAGCCGTCCCTAGCCCGCGTCGCCGCGGCCGGTGCGCGGCACCGACGGACGCGGACGTTCGCGCGACACGGGGTCGCGATCGCGCGACAGGGGCACGCCGCTATCCCCGCCCATCGGCGCGTTCTCGCCCGGCTGGATCGCTTCGCGCACCAGCTCGCCGATTCCGCCCAGCGAGCCGATCAGTTGCGTCGCCTCGACCGGGAACAGGATCGTCTTGGCATTGGGGCTGTCCGCGAACCGGCCGACCGCTTTGGTGTATTCCTGCGCGATGAAGTAATTGATCGCTTGGTTGCCGCCGCGCGCGATGGCGTCGGAGACCACTTCGGTCGCCTTGGCTTCGGCCTCTGCCGCACGCTCGCGCGCTTCGGCGTCGCGGAAGGCGGCCTCGCGCTTGCCCTCCGCCTCGAGGATGGCGGACTGTTTGGAGCCTTCGGAGCGCAGGATCGCGCTGGTCTTGTCGCCTTCCGCTTCGAGGATCTCGGCGCGCTTCAGGCGCTCGGCCTTCATCTGGCGGGCCATTGCTTCGGAAATGTCGCGCGGCGGGCGGATGTCCTTGATCTCGACGCGGGTGATCTTGACCCCCCAGGGCGAGGTCGCATGGTCGACCACGCTCAGCAGGCGGGCATTGATCTCGTCGCGCTTGGACAGCGTCTCGTCCAGGTCCATGCTGCCCATCACGGTGCGCAGGTTGGTGGTGGTAAGCGCCATGATCGCGGGATGCAGGCCGGAGACTTCGTAGGCGGCCTTGGGCGCATCGAGCACCTGGAAGAACACCACCGCATCGACGCCGACCATCGCGTTGTCCTTGGTGATGATCTCCTGGCCCGGAATGTCGAGCACCTGTTCCATCATGTTGATGCGATGCCCCACCCGGTCGATCACCGGGAAGATGATCGTCAGGCCGGGTTCGGCAGCCTTGGTGAACTTGCCGAACCGCTCGATCGTGTAGACGTAGCCCTGCTTCACCATCGTGACGGCGGTCATCACGAAGATCAGCAGGAGGAAGACCACCAGCCCGAGCGTGACATACATTCCCATGCGACCAATCCCTTTTTTATCAGGATTTCAGCCTAGCGAGGTGTGCGGGCGCGGCCAAGCGAAACCGGCAGGCGCAAGGCCGCCGCGGCCCCGTCGCATGCGACCGTTTTCGCGAAAGCCGGGCTTAGAGCGCCGCGTTGTAGAGCGTCATCAGGTCCGCATAGGCGCGCTCTGCCGGGCCTTCGGCGTAGGCCGGGCTGTCGGGCACGGTCCAGCCGTGGTCGCCTGCATAGACCTCGATCCTGGCCGGGCGCCCCGCCTCTGCCGCCGCCTCGCGCAGGGTGCGCTTGTGGTCGGGCGCTTCGGCATCGTCGTCCTGCGCGATCGCGACGAGGTAACGCGCCTGCGTATCGTCGAAGGTGCGGTGCGGGCTCATCGGATCGTCCTCGCGCACCAGCCCGCCGCCATGGAAGCTGGCGACGCCCTTGATTCGCGAGGGGACGGCCGCCGCGCTCCAGAAGGTGAACGGCCCGCCCATGCAATAGCCCTGCGTGCCGATGCCGCGCGTGGTGTCGACCTCGGCCTGGGTGTCGAGAAAGGCGACCGCCGCCTCGGCATCGGACATGATGGCGGGCGCATCCAGCTTCTCGCGCCATGGGCGCACCTTCTGGAAGCCGTTATTGCCGGCAAAGGCCGCGAAGTCCTCGAACTGCTCGCCCGCGACATCGCGGTAGTAGGGATTGACGACGAGCACCGCATAGCCGCGCCCCGCGAGCCGCCGGGCCATGTTGCGCTTGGCCTCGCGCAGCCCGGCAATGTCGGGCCAGAAGAGCACGGCGGGCGACGGGGCGGAGACCGGCGCGACGAAGAACCCGTCCATCGTTCCGGCAGGCGTGGAGAAGCTGGCCGCACGCTCGCTCATCGCGGGCATTGAGACCATGCCATCCGCGCCATCGGCACCCAGGGTGCAGGCGCTGAGCGCGGCTCCGCCTGCCATGGTCCCCGTCAGCACACCGAACTGGCGGCGGTTGAGCCCTTTCGCCCACCTGGCGAGCTTCGCTTCGTCGCACATCGGCCTCTCCCACTCTTGTCACCGCAATCCGCCACCGGGGCACCGGCCCCGATGGCGCTTGCGCAGGTTATTGCTTTTCGAACGCGGCGCTGATCGTCAGGGTCACCTCGTCGCTCACGATCGGTAAGGCGTAGTCGATGCCGAACTGCGAACGCATGATCGTGGTGGTGCCTTCGAAGCCGATCGTTTCGACGTCGCTCATCGGATTCTTGCCTGCGCCCGTGAACACGGCCCCGATGGTGACCGGACGGGTAATGCCGTTCATCGTCAGGTTGCCCGTGATATCGGCCGAGGTGCCGTTCACGACGACGCGCGTGGAAACGAAGCGCGCCGCCTCCGGCTCGGCGCCAAAGAAGTCGGGATCGCCGCCATCCTTGCCGGGGCGCAGCAGGTGATCGCGCAGGCCTTCGCTGACCACAGAAACGCTGGTGATCGGGATCGTCACGTCGACCATCGCCGCACCGGGATTGGCGGGATCGATCTGCAGCGTGCCTTCGACATCGCCGAACGCGCCGTAATAGTCGTTGAAGCCGAAATGGTTGACCGACCACGCGACCAGCGTGTGCGAGGGATCGGTCACATAGGTGCCGCCGCTGACCCGGCTCACATCCACCTGCCCCGGCAGCGCGGGCGCGCTTTCCTGGATGGCGAGAGCGGGCACGGTGGCGGCCCCGATCAGGGCGAACACGGCGAGGGTCTTGGGGAAACGCATGGATAATCTCCGGCAGGTTCGGGATGGAAAACGTGCAGTTCGGGGTTGTCGTTCGACAAACTCCCCTGCGAGCGACCCGTTCCGCGAAAGACCTTGCACGTCGATCCGCATGCCGTTGGTCGTGGCAGGTTGGCGGATAGTCTACTCGCCCCATGACGGCACCGGTCAACCGGGATAGGAGACGTCGGGCAATCGGGAGGGGACCCATGAAACAGCTGAACACCTACACAGCGCTGGCACTTGCCGGAGCGATCGCATTTGCGGGCTGCGCCCCGATCGAACCGACCGCCAATGCAAGCGAGGCCCCCCTCTCACAGCGGGTCGCCGCATCGACCCAGCTCGACGGCTGGCAGACCTTCGAGACGGAGGCCTTCAGGGGCAAGCGCGATGCGCTGAGCTTCGTCGATCTGGACCATGGCTGGTACGGCACGGGCGCGGGCGATCTGTTTCGCACGACGGACGGCGGCGAGAGCTGGCAGAAGGTCGCATCGAAGCCCGGCACCTTCGTGCGCAGCATCGCCTTCATCGACCGCCAGACCGGTTTCATCGGCAATATCGGCACCGATTACTATCCCGGCGTCACCGACGAGACCCCACTCTACCGGACCGACGACGGCGGTGCGACCTGGGCCGCGGTCGATACCGGCGACAGCACGATCAAGCGCGTGTGCGCGATCGATGTGATCGAGGTTTCGCGGATCTATCAGGGTCGGCTGGTGCCGCGCATGGTAATCCACGCCGCAGGCCGTGTCGGCGGCCCGACGGGTATCCTGCGTTCGGTCGATGGCGGCGCCAGCTGGACGGTGATCGACATGTCCGCCCACGCGAAGATGATCACCGACATCGCCTTCCGCGACGAGAACACGGGCTTCGTATTTGGAGCAAGCAATGCCAATCCGCAGCTTTCCGAAGGGATCGTCCTGCGGACCGACGATGGCGGCAAGACCTGGCGCGAAGTCTATCGCTCCGGGCGGCCGGGCGAGATCATCTGGAAGGGCCACTTCCCCAGCACAGCGACCGGCTTCGGCACCGTCCAGAGCTACGATCCCAACAACGCGCAGCAGCGCGTCATCCGCACGCGCGACGGCGGCGAATCGTGGCAAGAGCTCGATCTGGTCGAAAACGCGCAGGCCCGCCAGTTCGGGATCGGCTTTGCCGACGAGAACACCGGCTTCGTCGGCACCATGGTTGGCGGCTTTGCCACCCGCGACGGGGGCGAAAGCTGGACGGCCGTACCGATCGCGCCCGCTGCCAACAAATTCCAAGTGGTGCGCGGCGATGCAGGCGGACGCGTGTATGCGATCGGCACCCAGGTCCAGGCGCTCGATTTCACTTACGCGGACTAGCGCGGTCGCAGCCTAGCGCCGCGTCAGCGCCTCTTCGCTTTCCGCCATCAGGGTCGCGATGATATCGGCCGCGGGCTCTTCCTCGCGGACCATGCCGACGGACTGGCCCGCCATCAGGCTGCCATTCTCGACATCGCCGTCGATCACCGCGCGGCGCAGTGCGCCCGCCCAGTAATGCTCGACCTGCAGCTGCGCCTCGGCCATCGCGATTTCCTCGCGGTCGAGGCTGCCGGCGATCTCGCGCTGCTTGGCGGTGAATTCCTCTGTGCCCTTGTTCTTGAGCGCGCGGACCGGGATCACCGGCAGCCGCGCATCGACCTGCACGCTGGCGACCGCCTCGCGGGCCGAAGCGCGGAAGAAGGCCTTCTTGAAGTTCTCGTGCGCAATGCTTTCCTTCGCGCAGGCGAAGCGGGTGCCCAGCTGCACGCCGCATGCGCCCATTTCGAGATAGCCTGCGATGGCCGAGCCGCGCCCGATCCCGCCCGCGACGAAGATCAGATGCTCTTCGGCAAGCTCGGGCAGCATTTCCTGCGCGAGCACGCTGGTCGAGACGGGCCCGATATGGCCGCCCGCCTCCATCCCTTCGATCACCAGCGCATCGGCGCCCGAGCGCAGCAGCTTCTTCGCGAGCGCGAGCGTGGGCGCAAAGCAGATGACCTTGGCCGGGTTCTTGCCGCCCTTGATCGCCTCGACGCTGCCCTTGGGCGGAATACCGCCCGCAAGGACCACATGGGTCACGCCATGCTTCTCGCACACCGCAATCAGGTCGAACAGCTGCGGGTGCATCGTGATCAGGTTGACGCCGAAGGGCTTGTCGGTGCGCTTCTTCGTTTCCGCAATCTCTGTATCGAGCAGCTCGGGCGTCATCGCGCCGCAGGCGATCACGCCGAAGCCGCCCGCATTGCTGATCGCGGAGACGAGGTTGCGCTCGCTCACCCAGCTCATCGCGCCGCACAAGATCGCGTATTTGCTGCCGAGGAAGTCTGCGCCGCGCGCCATCAGCGCGTCTGTCTTGGGAGTATCGTTCATGCGCAGCGGTTACGACCCTCGCGCGCGGTGGGCAAGCGCTACAACCAGCCTGCCGCTTTCAGCTCGGCCACGCGGGTGCGCGAGACGGGGGCTTCGAGCCCATTCGCCAGCACCAGCCGCAGGTTGCGCCCGTCGCGCTTCACATCCTCCACCGCGTCGCGCGCGACCCACCAGCTGCGATGGACCTGTGCACCCTCGACCCCGCCAAGCTCGCCCACCGCATCGCGCATCCGCAGGAGGATCAGTTCGGAGCCGAGCGCGGTGTGCGCGCGCACGTAGTGGTCCTCCATCTCCAGCGCGATGAGGTCGCTGCCCAGGTGTGCGGGCAGCCGGTCGAGGAATGGTGCCTGCGCGAACGGCGGGGCGGAGGGGGTCTCGGCAGCAGGCTGCCCGGCACCGGCATGCTCCGGCGATACAGGCTCCGGCGATACAGGCTCCGGCGGCACTGGCTCGGGAGCGGGTGGCTGCGGCGCAGAGGTCCCTTGAACGGCGCGCGTGGCAGGCAAAAGGTTGAAGGCCAGCGTTACCACCGCCCCCACCACCAGCACGGCGAGGTAGTGGATCAGCGCGATATCGAAGGACGGCGGCGCAACGGGTCGGAAGCCGTGGTTCACGAACCAAACCAGCGTCGCCATCGGCACGGTCGCGATGGCGATAGCGGCGCACCACAGGAACCAGTCCGGCAGATCGAGCCTGGGGCCAAGGCCGAGTACGATCGCACCGATCGGGCGGTAGAAGAGGTAGCCGGCGACCGCCATCGTCACCCAGTAGGCCATCCGGCCGGGGAACGACATGTAGCCGGTGCCGAGCGGCGCGAGCAGGCCCAGCACCGCGCCGATCGCGATCAGCACGGCCACATCGACGATGATCTGCCGGGCCAGCCGTGTGCCGGGGCTCTTCGCCTGCGTCTCCATCGCGCCAGTCTAGCGCCCATTCGCGCTTCGCGAAATGGCAAAGCCACGCAAATCCGCACGTTTCGCGTATCCCGCGTACCGCTCGCGAAGGACGCGTTGCCCGCGAACGGCAGCCGGGCATCAAGGGACCAGACGAACCCAGCCAGACCCGTTCAAGGAGGCCCACATGTCCAGCATCGCCCTGCCCTTCACCGCCCGCCCCAACGCCCGACCCGCCGCTCGCTCGAACAATTTCGACATCGGGCCGGTCACGCGGACCATCGTCAGCCTGGTGTGCTTCACCATGACCTTCGCCTGCGTCGTCGGCCTGGGCAAGGCGGCGCTCGGCATGGTCGACAACCTGCATTACTACGCCAAGGTGCCGGTCATCATCCACGTCGCCGCCGTGCTGCCCGCGATCCCGCTGGGGGGCTTCCTGCTGCTCGCGCCGAAGGGCACGCCGATGCACAAGGCGCTGGGCAAGCTGTGGCTGGTGCTGATGCTGGTGACCGCGACCTCCGCGATCTTCATCCAGTCGTCCGGCGGCTTCAGCTTCATCCATATCTTCGTGCCCATCACCTTCCACGCGGCGTGGAAAGTCGTGGCGACGGCGCGCAAGGGCGACATCGCGGGCCACAAGAAGCACCTCGTCTTCACCTACCTCACCGCACTGATGATCCCCGGCATCTTCGCCTTCGCGATCCCCGGCCGGCTGATGAATGTGATGCTGCTGGGCTGATCGTCAGCCGTAGGAAAGCGTGACCTTGCCCGCTGCCTCTTTCGCGAGGCGGCGGGCTTCGTCCGTAGTGCCGCCAGTCGCCAGCGCGACGCCCATGCGGCGATAGGGGCGCGTCACCGGCTTGGCGAAGATGCGGATGTCCGCGCCATTCGCCATCGCTTCGGCGAGGCCATCGTAGGAGACGCGCTCACTCTCCCTATCGGCGAGGATCACGGCGCTGGCAGCCGGGCGCGCGCGGATCGTCTCGGGCACGGGCAGGCCCATCACGGCGCGGGCGTGGAGGTCGAACTCGGTCAGGTTCTGGCTGACCAGCGTGACCATCCCGGTGTCGTGCGGACGCGGCGAAAGCTCCGAGAAGATCACTTCATCTCCGCGCACGAAGAACTCGACCCCGAACAGGCCGTAACCGCCGAGGTTGTCGACCACCTTGCGCGCCATCTCTTGCGCTTGCGACAGTGCGGCATCGCTCATACCATGCGGCTGCCAGCTTTCCTGATAGTCGCCGCGTTCCTGCCGGTGACCGATCGGCGGGCAGAAGGTGATGCCGCCTTTATGGCGCACGGTCAGCAGCGTGATCTCGTAATCGAAGGCGATAAACTGCTCGACGATCACCCGCGCCCGGTCGCCGCGCATATTGGCCACGGCATAGTCCCACGCAGCCTCCAGCCCATCGGCGTCCTGCACCGTGCTCTGGCCCTTGCCCGAGGAGGACATGACCGGCTTGATAACGCAAGGGAAACCCGTGTCCCCCGCCGCCGCGCGCACTTCGTCCAGCGTGGTCGCATAGCCATAGCGCGAGGTGCGCACGCCCAGCTCCTGCGCCGCCAGATCGCGAATCGCATCGCGGTTCATGGTCAGCTGCGCGGCGCGTGCAGTGGGCACGACATGGACGCCCGCCGCCTCGACCTCGGCCAGCACTTCGGTGCGGATCGCCTCGACCTCGGGCACGACATGGTCGGGCTGATGCTTCTCGATCACGGCGCGCAGCGCATCGCCATCGAGCATCGAGAAGACCTCGCGCGCATCGGCCAGCTGCATCGCAGGCGCGTTGTCGTAGCTGTCGCAGGCGATCACGTAAGCACCCAGCCGCTTGGCCGAGATAACGAACTCGCGCCCCAGCTCGCCCGAGCCGAGCAGCAGGATTGTGGCGGTGTGGCTCATGCCAGCAACCTCAGGCCGCGTCTTCCGCATCCAGCCCGTAGGCGGTGTGGAGCACGCGCACGGCCAGCTCGGTCTCGTCCTCGTCGATCATTACGGAGACCTTGATCTCGCTGGTGGTGATCGCCTGGATGTTGATCCCGCGTTCGGCCAGCGCGCGGAACATATCGCTCGCAACCCCGGCGTGGCTCTTCATGCCGACGCCCACGACGCTGATCTTCGCGATATGGCTGTCGGTGATGATGCGGTTGTAGCCGATCGCCTCGCGCTTGTCCTCCAGCAGGGCCTGCGCGCGCGGCAGGTCGGTCTGCGGAATCGTGAAGGTCACGTCGGTCTCGCCCTTGTCGCGCCCGACGTTCTGGATGATCATGTCGACATTGATGCTGGCCTCGGCCAGCGGGCCGAAGATCTCCGCCACCGCGCCCGGCTTGTCGGGCACGCGGGTGAGGATGATCTTGGCTTCGTTCTTGTCGTGCGCGATGCCGGTGACGAGCTTGCGTTCCATAAGTCCCTCTTCGACCATCCGCTCCATTTCTTCCTCGGAGACGATCAGCGTGCCCGGCAGGTCGTCTGCCGGGGTCGCGTTGTCGTCCACGAAGCTGGAGAGAACCTGTATCCTGACGCCTTCCTTCATCGCGAGGCTGACAGAGCGGGTCTGCAACACCTTCGCGCCGACGGAAGCGAGTTCGAGCATTTCTTCGTAGGTCACCGCCTTCAGCTTGCGCGCCTTGGCGACGATGCGTGGGTCGGTGGTGTAGACCCCGTCCACATCGGTATAGATATCGCAGCGGTCGGCCTGCACCGCCGCTGCGACTGCGACCGCGCTGGTGTCAGACCCGCCGCGGCCCATCGTGGTGACGCGGCCTTCCGCGCTCATGCCCTGGAAGCCGGGGATCACCGCGATCGTGCCTTCGCCCATGCTGGCGAGCAGCGCCTCGCTGTCGATCGCATCGACCCGCGCCTTGGCATGCGCCTCGACCGTGCGGATCGGTAGCTGCCAGCCCAGCCAGCTGCGCGCCTTCGCGCCGAGCGATTGCAGCGTGAGCGCCAGCAGGCCGCTGGTCACCTGTTCGCCACTGGCGACCACAACGTCGTATTCCGCCGGATCGTATAGCGCGTGGGCTTCGCGCGCGAAGTTGACCAGCCGGTCGGTCTCGCCCGCCATCGCGGAGACGACCACGGCAACCTCGTTGCCGCCTGCCGCCTGCTTGCGCACGATCTGCGCGACCCGGCGAATACGCTCGGTCCCGGCCATCGACGTGCCGCCGAATTTCATCACGATCCGCGCCAAGGGCGAAGCCTTCCTCGCTGGTGCCACTTTCGGCGCGGTGTTAGGGAGCAGGGATGAGCGATGCAACAGCAACCATTCGCCCCGACGAAGCAGCCCATTTCGGCGCGCTGGCCGCGGACTGGTGGGACCCGAAGGGTTCCTCCGCGATGCTCCACCGGCTGAACCCGGTGCGGCTGGGCTTCGTGCGCGACGCGATCGACCGCCACTGGGGCGGCGATATCGAGAGCGCTGCACCGCTCGCGGGCAAGAGCGCGGTGGACGTCGGCTGCGGCGCGGGCCTGCTGTGCGAGCCCCTGTCGCGGCTGGGCGCGCAGGTGACCGGCGTCGATGCCGCGCCCGAGAACGTGGCGGCAGCGAGCGCGCATGCGGAGGCGGCGGGGCTCGACATCCGCTACATGGCGGGCGAGATCGGCTCGCTCGACCTCGGCACCTTCGACCTCGTCACCTGCATGGAGGTGATCGAGCATGTCGCGGACAAGCCCGCCTTCATCGCCGCGCTGGCGAGCAAGCTGTCGGACGAGGGCCTCCTGATCCTCTCCACCCCAAACCGCACGCTCGCCAGCCGGGCGCTGCTGGTGGGTGCGGCCGAAGCGGTGGGCGCGGTGCCAAAGGGCACACACCATTGGGACGACTTCGTGACGCCCGAGGAGCTGACCGACCTGCTCGCCGAAGCCGGGCTGATCGTCACGCAGACCCGTGGCATCGCGTACCGCCCGGGCAAGGGGCTGCACCTGAGCGACGACACCGGCCTCAACTACATTCTGAGCGCGCGGCGGGCTTAGGCACCCCACTCGTCATTGCGAGGAGCCCCAGGCGACGCGGCAATCCAGGGCGGCAAGTGCCGCGCTGGAGGCTCTGGATTGCCGCGCCCGCTATCGCGGGCTCGCAATGACGGGAGAGGCGATTACTTCCCCCGCACCAAACCCGGATCGTCGGTGAAGTAACCGTCGACCCCCGCGGCCTCGAGCAGCTTCACCAGCCCCATCATGTTGCCCACGCCGTTCTCGCTCGCATCCGAGCGCAGCGAGGGGGGCAGGAAGACGTTTTCCTTGCGCACGGTCCACGGGTGGACTTTCAGCCCCGCCGCGTGGGCATCGCGCACCAGATCGGTGGGCGTGCCGTCGGCATTCAGCACGTGGCCCATGAAGGGGCCGATGCCGTCGGCATAGGTCGCCACTTCGGTGAGCCCGGCGGGCGTCATGATCCCCGCCCAGGTCATCGCCGGTTCGTCGTAAGGGCCGCCTTCGGGCATGATCAGCAGGATCAGCGGCGTGTCGATCATCTGGTCGAGCCGCTGGAGCGGCGTCACTTCGAACGCCTGCACGAACACGTCGGCGTCCGCGCCGTCGAGCCCTTCTTCGCGTAGCTGGCGCACCAGCAGGTCGACCGTGTCGATCCCGGTTTCCTGCAACAGCCAGGTCGGGTGCTTGAGTTCGGGATAGAGGCCGATCTTCCGGCCGGTCTCGGCCTCCTTGGCGCGTTTCAGCGCGATGATATCGGCAAAAGTGGGCACCTGATACAGCCCGTCGAACCGTGCATTCGCGGGCCGCAGCGCGGGCATCCGCTCCTTCGCGCGCAGGGTCTGCAATTCGGCGAGCGTGAAGTCCTCCACGAACCAGCCGTTGACCATCCGGCCTTCGATATTCTTGGTCCGGCGGCGGTCGGCGAATTCGGGATGATCGGCGACGTCGGTCGTCTCGCCGATCTCGTTCTCGTGCCGGGCGACCAGCACCAGATCCCTGGTCACCACCAGATCGGGCTCGATATAGTCCGCCCCCTGGTCGATCGCGCGTTCGTAGCTGGCCAGCGTATGTTCGGGCCGCTCGCCACTCGCGCCGCGATGGGCGATGACCAGCATGTCGCCATCGGCATTGACGGGTGCGAGATCGGGGCCGGCATCGGGCATGTTTTGCGCCATCGCGGAAGAGCAAGTCAGGCTCATGACGAGCGCGGCGATCAGTTTCAGCAAAGCGTGTCCTTCCATTGCGCTTCCACGAAGCCGACCATCAGGCCGGTTTCGTGTTCGAGTACCGGCCGTTTGATCAGGCTTGGATGTTGCACCATCAAGGCAATCGCCTTCTCTTGGCTGAGATCGGCCTTGTCGGCCTCGCCCAGCTTGCGAAACGTGGTCCCGCGCTTGTTGAGCAGCACTTCCCATCCGGCAGCATCGGCCCAGCCGCCGACTTCCTCCGCGCTCGGCGCGTCCTTCTTGAAGTCGCGGAAGGCGTAGTCGAGGCCCTGCGCCTCAAGCCATTTGCGCGCCTTCTTCACCGTGTCGCAGTTGGGAATGCCGTTGATCGTGATGGTCATGAATTCTCGCTCGACTTGAACTCGGTCACCTGCGGATCGAGGCAGGTGAACATCGTGTATTGGGCATAGTGGCTCTTCCTGCCCTCGCCTTGAACACTGGCATGGTCGGTATGGCAACGCCACGCCTTGGCCGCCTCGCGGCTCGCCCATTCGGAGATGGTCACCGTCTCCCCATCATCCGCCGCATAGGTCTTCACGGCGAGGAAGCCGGGCTGTTCACGGGCGAGCGCCTCCATCGCACCGGCATGCGCAGCATAGGCCGCCGCGTCGTGATCGGCGCGTTTTCGGCTGCGAAATACGACGAGATACATCACGCCAGTCCAACAGATGTGGACCGCATGGACCGGGCCCCAGACGCAAAAAACCGCGCTGCCCGAAGCGGCCCCGCCACCGACGGAATCGGACGGGCGCGCGCAGCGAGACCTGGGCGAAAAGCGGGCATGGCCGCGCTTCTAGCCGCAATCGCGGCTGTAGGACAGTCGGGCGAAGCGCCCCGCGTTAGCCGAGCCTGAAGTCGATGATCCGGCCCGAACTCGAAAATTCGCAGGTGAACTGGTCGCGCCGCCGGTCGCGATTGTCGGTCCGGCCCTGCACGGTGAAGACGCCGCGATCGCGTTCCTCGGCATAGGTGATCTCGACCCGGCCGTAGCGGCTCGCCTCGCGCCCGCAGGCGTTGACCGCCGCGCGCTCGAAATCGCGGCCGTTGCGATAGGAATAGCCGTATTCGCCGCCATAATCGCCGTAGCGGTCGCCATAGCCATCGTCGTAGCCGTAGCCATCGCCGTAACCATAGGCGCAGCCACCGGTCATCAGGGCACCTGCCAGAAGAGCGGACATCGTTAGTTTGCGCATGGGCTGTCTCCGGTCATATCGCGAGCCCACCAGTCTCGCCTGTTGCTGGAGTCACTACGGTCTCGCAAAACGCGTGTTCCCGTTTGCTAGCGCGTGTGCGCGTCCGCGATGGCCACGGCGAGCGCATCCGCCGCGTCCGCCCCGGCGACCCGAGCGCCGGGCAGCAGGACCTTGAGCATCGCCTGCACCTGCCCCTTCTCGGCGGCTCCGGTGCCCACGACCGCTTTCTTGACCCCGCGCGCGGAATGTTCGCGCACTTCCAGCCCCGCAGCGCCGCACGCCGCCAGCACCGCCCCGCGCGCCTGCGCGAGCTTCAGTGTCGATTGCGGGTTCTTGTTGAGGAAGACCTCTTCGCACGCGGCGCGCGCGGGCGCATGCTGTGCGATCACCGCTGCCAGCTCGCGCTGCAACTGCGCCAGCCGCTCGGGCAGCGGAGCCTTCGCCTGCGTCGCGATCTGGCCGTTGGCGATGTGCGACAGGCGCGAGCCTTCGGCGCGAATCACGCCCCAGCCCGTGCAGGAGAGCGAGGGATCGAGGCCGAGGATGATGGTCATGGCTCGGGCTCCGCCGGTCAAAAATACGCTCGTGCTGAGCTTGTCGAAGCAGCGTTCTTCTCTTCCGAAGAAAAGTGCGACCCTTCGACAGGCTCAGGGTGAGCGGGAAGCGGGATCAGCCCTCGATCTTCTCCATCACCTCGTCGGAGATGTCGTAATTGCCCCAGACGGTCTGCACGTCGTCGTCATCGTCCAGCACGTCGATCAGCTTGAGCAGCGTGCCCGCATTGCCCTCGTCCATCTCGACCGTGAGGTTGGGCTTCCACGCCAGCTTGACCGTCTCCGCTTCGCCGAGCGATTTTTCAAGCGCTTCGGCAACCGCGTGCAGATCTTCCGCCGCGGTCCAGATCTCGTGCCCGTCGTCGGTGCTGGCGATATCTTCCGCACCCGCTTCGAGCGCGGCTTCGAGGACTTTCTCCTCATCGCCCGCATCGGCCGGGTAGACGATCAGGCCCAGCCGCTCGAACCCGTGCGCGACCGACCCTTCGGTGCCCAGGTTGCCGCCGTTCTTGCTGAATGCGGTGCGGATATTGGTCGCGGTGCGGTTGCGGTTGTCGGTCAGCGCTTCGACGATGATCGCGCTGCCGCCGGGGCCGTAGCCTTCGTAGCGCACTTCCTCGTAATTCTCGCCGTCGCTGGCGGAGGCCTTGTCGATCGCGCGCTGGATATTGTCCTTCGGCATCGACTGCGCCTTGGCCGCATTGACCGCCAGGCGCAGGCGCGGGTTCATGTCCGGATCGGGCATGCCCATCTTCGCCGCCACGGTAATCTCGCGGGAAAGCTTGGAAAACAGGTTGGACCGTTTCTTGTCCTGCGCACCCTTGCGGTGCATGATATTCTTGAATTTGGAATGGCCTGCCATGGGTTCCTACCGATTGGCTCGTTGAAACACGTTCGTGCGAAGGCTGGCTCTACGCCCATGGCAAATCCTTATGCAAGACTGCCGCGTGGGGCAGCCGGTGCAAGAATGGTCACGCAGGACGTGTGGCGCTTCGCCCTCGCCCCGCGTCTGCCCGCCGAGCGGCTGGCCTGGGGCGGCACTTTCGCCTTCGTTTTCGCGATCGTCCTGACGCTTGATTTCGCTATCGCGGGCGGTGCGATCCTGCTGGAAACCTTGGCCACCGAGGCGGGATACGAGCCGCCGACCTATATCGAGAGCGGGCTGTTACTGCCGTGGGAACTGGCCGCAATGATCCTGTTCGCTCCGGCAATAGAAGAGGCGATTTTTCGTGGGCCGCTGGCGGGGACAAAGGCATGGCTGCGGTTCGGGCTGCACATGCTGATCGTGATCGGGCTGATGATCGTGACGACCATCTTCACCGATTCGCTCCCCCAAAGCGTGCTGATGACCGCCTCGCTCTTCGCACTCGGCGTGCTGATCTATGCCACCGCGCGGGTGCGCGCGAAGCATCGCACGGAGACCGAAATCCCCGTGTGGTACCGCGCCAATGTGAGGTGGTTCGTGTGGGGAAGCACGTTGCTGTTCGGGGCGATCCACCTGTGGAATTTCGATGGCGTGTCGAGCCCGCTCGACGCCCTGCTGGTCCTGTCGCAGACGACCGGCGGCCTGATCCTCGCCTATACCCGGATCCATCTCGGCCTTGTCGCCGCGATCGCGCAGCATGCGATCTTCAACGCGACCTACGCCGCATTGTCGCTGGCGATCTACGGCAGCCTGTAAGCGCGGATCAGAGCTGCACCGCCGTGCCTGAGGCGCTGACCATCAGCATGGACCCGGTATCGCCGATCACCTCGTAATCGAGGTCGACACCGATCACCGCATTGGCACCCAGCTTCTGCGCCTCTTCCTGCATCTCGGCAATCGCATCGTGGCGCGCCTGCTTGAGGACCTTTTCGTAGGAGCCCGCACGCCCGCCCACGATGTCGCGAATGCCCGCGAAGATATCGCGGAACATGTTCGCCCCGATGATCGCTTCGCCCGTTACGATGCCGAGATAGTTCTGCACCGGACGCCCCTCGACCGTGGGCGTGGTGGTGACGATGAAGCCGGTCTTGGGGGTTTCCCACGGGCTGGCCATATGCGTGCTCTCCTGCGCTGGGCGGTACGGCAATCGCGGGCCGCACCGCTGGATCGGTGCGCGCATATTGCACGGGCAGGCGCGATCAATCCACGGACAATTGCCGCTTCAGCTCTGCCAGGCCAGCCTCCAGCACCTCGTCGCGGCCGGCACGAATTCCGGCCAGCGTCGGGTGTACCGCAATATCGGGCACGACGCCGCGAATGTGCTGCAGGGTTCCGTCGCGATTCGTCACCCTCATCCCGGTATAGGAAACGCCGTAGCCGCCGGGCAGCAGGAAGTCGCTGCGATTGCCGTTTGCTCCTGCGGTCGGGCTGCCGATAATCGTCCCCAGTTCGTTGCCCTGCACCGTGCCCATAATGCTCTCGGAATAGCTGACGGCGCGCGCGTCGATGAGGAAGACAGTCTTCGCCCCGATATGCGGCGATTTGGGGGTCAGCTTCCATCCGCCATCGCCGGGATAGCTCGCCGCGGCATCGGGGCGGGTGACGACCGGGCGCTGGAAGGCCGGGCTGCGCGAGGGCGCGGTGATCAGGTGTTCGAGATAGGCCGGCGACCCTTTGGGATAGCCGCGCATATCGAACACGATGCCCTTCGCCTGCGCGAGCCGGTCGAGATTTTCGGCAAAGATGGCGTCGTTCCAGCGGGTCAAATCGACATAGAGGATGCCCGGCTCGAGCTGTGCGACCGGATCGGGCCGGGCCTCGCGCACCTCGGCCGCCTGCGCGCCGGGCACGCTCTCGATGCGGACCTGCCTGCGCGCACCGTCGGGGCCGACCACGCCGAGCACCCGTTCGGTCGGTGCGGGAAACCAGCGTTCTCGCATGGGCGCGACGATGCGCTTGGATTGCGGGCTGCCGGAAATCCGCGACATGTGCGCTGCGAGAGCGGCGTCTGCCGCAATGCCATCGATGGTCTCTACCACGATGCCGACATCGAGGGCCTCGGCCCCCTCGCCAACAGCGGTGACCACCAGCCGATCCTCGATCCATCGCCATTGCAGCGGCAGCCCGGCCTGGAAGTTATTGCGATAGACCACACGGGCGTGACCATCGTCGAGCGGCTCGATCAACCGCTCCAGCACGGCCACGAAGGCATCGTCATCGGCAGCCGTGGCCGCGTCCGCCAGGCGCGCGCGCAGTTCGGCATTCCAGTCGACATCGACCGTGTCCCAATAGGGATAGAAATGGTCGAGCAGCGCCCAGGCCGTGATCGTATCGGCGAGCCGCGTGGTGCGATCGTATCCGGCGGGAATCCAGCCTTCGGGCTTACCCCAATCGGGTGTGGCAGGCGCTTGCGTTTCAGCGGCGACCGGCGCGGTCAGCGGCAGGGCGTAATACAGCATTTCGCCCTGCCCACCCGATACCGCAAGTTCGCCCGAAACGAAGGGGCGCTGCGCGGAAGCCGCGATTTTTTCACGCTCGGAGGAATAGACTTGGCCCGTGCCGCCCAGACCGGTGTGTTTCCAGCGATAGACTTCGCCGGTCAAAGGCCCGGCCCGGTCCGCCGCCGCGATGGGCTGTCGCGAAACCACGAGTTCGGGCGCGTAAGGTGCAAACACCCGCTCCAGCGTTGCGGCAAGCTCTGCCGGCGTCGCAGCCGCTTCGACCTGCGGAATGGCCGCGATCGCAAATCTGTACCAGTCGACCCCGGCAGCCGCATCGCTGGGGTGGAACCAGCGCACCAGGCCGTAAAGGCGCGCAAAGGCGGCGAGGTTGCCAAGCCCCTGCGGCGACACCTGCGATGGCGCGACATCGCCCTCCATCGCCGCGGCGCGCGGCGGGCCTGCGCGCCGGGTCTCCACGCTGGCCGTCGATGTCGGATCTTTCGCAGGCCCGATATCGGTCAGCCGCACCGAATCGATCTCCGCAGAGCCAGAGCCCGTCATCATCATCCCGAGCACGATCCGCGTCGCATCGGAGGCGACATCGCCCTCGATCGTGTATTGAGCCCATTCGGGCGAGCGGATCGGCCTGTCCTGCATATTGTCGAAAAAGCCGAGCACATTGCCCGGCCGGTCGACCCGCAGCCACAGCCCGAGATTGCCGGAATTGCCCCCGGCCAGCCTGACCCGCGCGGTCAGCCGCACGCGGCGGCCGCGCAGCCCTTCCGCCTCGACCAGCTGGCAGATACTGCCGAAGCCGGCCGCTTGCGATGGATCGACCGATTCGAGGCGGGCAAAGCGGGCATCGGCTGCGTCGTCGCGTCCGACATGGACGAATCTATGGTCACCCTTGGAATTGCTGCAATCACCCCAGCCGGGGAGGCTCCCCGGCTCGCCCACCTGCTCGAACTCGGGGTTCTGCAGCGCGACCTCGCGCGCGTCCTGTGCTGCAAGGGGCGCTGCGACAAAGCCCAGCGCCCCCGCGATTATCCCGCCCTTCATAAAGCGACCCCTCCCCTGGCTGATTCGTGACCAGACTGATCGGGGCAACAGAACCTGCGATGAACGGGAGGCGGATCTAACCCAGGCCCAGCGCCGCCTTGTAGGTATCGAGCACCATTTCCATTTCGCTGCGGTCGTCGGGCTTCATCTTCCGCAGGCGCACGACCTGGCGCATGATCTTGGGATCGTAGCCGACCGCCTTGGCTTCGGCATAGACGTCGCGGATATCGTCGGCGATGCCCTTCTTTTCTTCCTCGAGGCGTTCGATGCGCTCGATCAGCAGGCGCAGGCGGTCGTCGGTGGCTTCGGCCATTTTCGTGTCTTCTCCGGTTCGGGGGACGAATCAATCGGCGCCGGGATAGCCATGCGCCCGCCCGGCGCAAGCGCAGGGCGCGGGCAAGTTTTCCCAAGGCTGTGGATCGACGCCGGATCGGCTAACGAAGGTCCGGCCCGTTCTTCTTCATGCTCGCCTCCATCCGGTCGAGCTGCTCCTGCGTCGCGGGCGTCTGCCGGGTCGCCTTCCATTCGTCCTGCCCCATGCCGTGGATCAGCGCGCGCGCATCCGCCTTGTCGCCGGCATAGCCCGCATCGCGAATCCAGTCGGCGAGGCAATTGCGGCAAAATCCGGCGAGGCCCATCAGCTCGATATTCTGCGCGTCGTGCCGGTGGCGCAGGTGCCGCACCAGCCTGCGGAACGCGGCGGCGGCCACGGCATCGTCGAGTTGATCGAGCGGATCGGGTGATTGCGGCATGATCTGTTCCCTTTGGACTTGTGCTGAAACATTCGCCTGCCATAGCCTCGCACCATGCCCAAGCTTCATCCGCGCAACCGCAAGGTCAAAATCCTCGCCACGATCGGCCCCGCCAGCCGCGATCCCGAGATGCTCCGCCGCCTGTTCAAGGCCGGCGTCGATGCGTTCCGGGTGAACATGAGCCATGGCGATCAGGAAACCCACGCGCAGACCATCGCTGCGATTCGCGATCTGGAGAAGGAATTCGACCGCCCGATCGCGATCCTCGCCGATCTGCAGGGGCCGAAATTGCGCGTCGGCACCTTCAAGGATGGCAAGGCGGTGATTCGCCATTCGGGGCACTTCACGCTCGACCGCGATCCGGCACTAGGCGACGAAACGCGCGTCCACCTGCCGCATCCCGAACTGTTCGGCATCCTCGAAAAGGGTCAGCGCCTGCTGATCAACGATGGCAAGATCCGGCTGAAGGTGATTCGGGCGGACGAGAACGAGATCCTGTGTTCGGCCGAAGTCGGCGGCGTCATTTCGGACCGCAAGGGCGTCAACGTGCCCGACGCGGAAATCCCGATCCCCGCGCTGACCGACAAGGACCGCAAGGACCTCGCCTTTGCGTGCGAGCAGGGGGCGGACTGGATCGCCCTTTCCTTCGTGCAGCGGCCCGAGGACGTGGCCGAGGCGCGCAAGCTGCTGCGCCCGACCGACGGGATGATGCCCGCGCTGTGCGCCAAGATCGAAAAGCCGAGCGCGGTGCGCCGCCTCGAAGAGATCGTCGAGCTGTCCGACGGGATCATGGTCGCGCGCGGCGATCTTGGCGTGGAGCTCGATCCCGAGGACGTGCCCCCGCTGCAGAAGCGCATCGTCGACATGACGCGCCAGGCGGGCAAGCCGGTGATCGTCGCCACGCAAATGCTCGAATCGATGATCGAGAGCCCCGCACCCACGCGCGCCGAAGTCTCCGACGTTGCCAATGCGGTGTACGACGGCGCGGACGCGGTGATGCTGTCGGCCGAAACCGCGGCGGGCGACTGGCCGGAGGAAACGGTGGCCATCATGGACCGGATCGTGACCAAGGTGGAACGCGACGAAAGCTATGCCAAGCGTATGGCCTTCCTCGAAACCAGGGCCGATCCGACCACCGCCGACGCGCTGAGCCATGCCTGCTCGACCATCTCCAAGACCGTGTCGGTCGCGGCGATCACCGTGTTCACCTTCTCGGGCTCCACCGCGCGGCGCGTGGCGCGCGAGCGGCCGTCGGTGCCGATGCTGGTGCTGACCCCGCAAAAACGGGTCGCCCGGCGGGTTGCGCTGCTGTGGGGCGCGCATCCGGTCATCACCAAGGACATCGCCGATTTCGAAGAGATGATCGGCAAGGGCAAACGCATGGCGCTGCGCCACGGCTTCGGGCAGGCAGGCAGCAAGCTGATCGTGCTCGCGGGGGTGCCCTTCGGTACGCCCGGCAGCACCAATCTGCTGCATGTCGTCTCGCTCAGCGGGGACGAGCTGAAGGGGCGGTAAGGCAATCCCGGGCGAGGCTAATCAGGAGCCTTGCTTGCGATAATCCTGCATCATCGCCGCAGCACTTCTCAGCCCGCGATATTGGCCGAGCGAAAGCTTTTGGCTGATCTTCGACGAGCCGCGATCGAACTCTGTAAACATGGGGCCGGTCCAGACCGAGTGATTCACCTCGTCGTCGATACGAACGCTGAAACGCATGGTGTCGGTATCCGACAGACCCTTGAAATACCGATCCATCTGCGCGGACGTAAGCGTGAAGGGGTAATAGCACAGCGTCTTCGGCCCGCCCTTTTCCGGGGTGTAGGTTAGCCGCTCAAGGGGTTGCAGCGCGATCTGCTGCAATTCGCTCCCGAAATACGCGCGCAGCGCCAGCGGACGTGCGATTGCTTCTGCCGAACAGCTATCCTCGCCGAATGGTGTAATCCCGCCGACAAGTGCACCCTGGCGATCAATCCCCATGTAGATGATCGACCGATCGGCGTGTGTTCCGCTGGAATAGCTGGGCCGCAGCACCGTATCGTATTTGCTGTCGAATGCAGCGCGAATGTTGGTCGAGCCGCGAAACGCGGGCACCCAGTTCGAAAAGAGGTCGTTGCTGGCAGCCGAATTGGCCTTGGCAATCGCACCGCGCAAGTCCCACGATATCTGGTCCTGTGCCTGGGCAAGACCGGCAGACAGAAAAATGGCCGCGGCAAGGGCGATGGTGACGCGCTTCATGAGAAAACTCCCCGATTTCGTCCGCAATCATACGAAACGCGCGGACGTTCGGAAGTGACAAGTCCTGTCATATATCTGAAATTCACGGCAATTTCTGCGAATTAGCTCGGCGGCCGCTGCCCGTTGTTCGGGCCAATCCCGAATAAGAAAACCTTTATCCTCTCTCTGTAGGCTCCGCGACCATGTGAAGAGGGCGATCGTGTCGATAGAGGTAGACCTGCACCTGACGATCCTGGGCGTGATCATTGGCTTGATCCTCGTCTCGCTGCTCGTCCACCTTGCCCTGCGGCGCGGCTCCGCGCTCGGCTGGATGGCGGCGGGGCTGCTGTGCGTCTCCGTCGAACTGCTGGTCTTTCGTTACGGGATGCATTCGCGCGCGGGCGTCGCGATCATCGCCGTGCTGGTCCCCGCGATCTATGTCTGCGCCTCGCAGGCCATTCGCATGGTTGCGAACCTGCCGCTTTCGAGCCGGCGCGTGACGCTCGCCACGGTTGGGCTGACCGCCCTGTCGCTGCTGCTGCTCACCATGCCGGTGCCGCCGACGCTGCAATATGTGCCCTTCCAGCTGGCGAGCATCCTGGTGTTCCTCGATACGACGCTGGCGCTTGCCCGAAAGCCCGACCGGCATATCCTCGACACCGGGCTCTTCGTGCTCGGCTTCCTTGTCCTCGTCGGCGTGATCCTGCGCATACCGATGTTTCCGACCCTGCTGGGCGAGCCGACCCCGTGGGCGCAGTTCGACCCCGCCTTGTTCGAGCGTGTCTATATCCAGTGCATGGGCGTGCTCAACACAGGGCTCGCGATGCTGATCGTCGCGCGGATCGTGGCGAACGTGATCTTCGCCTACCGACACAGCTCCGAACGCGACGGCCTGACCGAGCTGCTCAACCGCAGGGCTTTCGACGCGCTGATCGACAGGCCCGCCGCTGCGCACGGCGCAATCATCATGTGCGACATCGATCGGTTCAAGCAGGTCAACGACCGGTTCGGCCACCATGTCGGCGACGAGGTGATCCGTGCCTTCGCCGATACGCTCGGCCGCTACGGAGATCATGCCGGGCGCGTCGGCGGCGAGGAATTCGCGCTGCTGCTGCTCGGCACCGGGATCGAGCAGGCCGCCGCGCAGGCGGAGCGGATCCGCCAGGCCTTCGACAGCCTCCACCATCCCGCGATCGGTGCCGATATGCAGCTCAGTGCGAGTTTCGGAGTGGCCGCCTTCGATGCGAGCGTGCCTGCCCGCACCGCCCTGCGCAACGCCGATCACGCGCTCTACGAAGCCAAGCGGCACGGGCGCAACCGTGTGACGATCGCCCGCGAACAAAGCGCCCGGCCGCAGCCGCTCCTCTCCGCAGCGTGATCGCGCAGCGCGGCCGGCGCAGGGGCCATGGTGGAGGATAATCCGCGCCTCGCCCATTGCGCGCCATGTGTGCCGGGCTAGTATCGCAAGGCCAAGGCACGGCCCGTGCCTCCTTCCCTCCCGACGGGGCAGCATCTTGTCATGCGGGGCGCTTTCATCTGTCGAACCCCCGGGTTCGGGCACGTAACGCATAAGGAGGGGTTGCGCTGGTTCGCCCGGACAGGAGGAGACGACATGCGCCTTTCCCGACCGATCTATCACTTGAAACGCCGCGCAAAGCTGCTCGCGCGGGACGCCGCGATTCCCCTGCATCAGGCGCAGGACCGGATCGCGCGGAGCGAAGGGTTCGAGAGCTGGAGCCTGCTATCGGCGAAGCACGCCGACGCCGCGCGCCCGCCCTCCATCCTGCAAGACCTTCCCGGAAGCGGGCTGGTGCTGCTCGCCGCGCGGCCCGGGCAGGGCAAGACGCGGATCGGCCTGCAATTGCTGGTCGACGCGGTACGGGCGGGCAGGCGCGCGGTGTTCTTCACGCTCGAGCTGACCGAAGGGCAGACGCACGCGCTGCTGGAGGGGATCGGCGCAGGCGGGGATATCCCGCAGATCGTGGCGGCGGACGATATCGACGCGGCCTCGATCCAGCGCCACCTTGCCGATGCCCCGCCGGGCACGGTCGCGGTGGTCGATTACCTCCAGGTGCTCGACCAGCGGCGCGACACGCCGGTGCTCGCCGATCAGATGGCCGCCCTGCGCGATTTCGCGAAGGCGCGGGGCATCTGCTTCGCCTTCGTCTCGCAGATCGACCGGGCCTATGATCCGGGTGCCGCTGCGCTTCCGGGGATCGCCGATCTGCGCCTGCCCAATCCGGTGCCGGTCGAACTGTTCGACGCCGCCTGCTTCACCCATGGCGGGCGAACGCGGATCGAGGCGATCAACTGAATCGAGGGCGCGGGCGGCGCGCTATGCCGCCGCCCGCTCCAGCCCTTCGAGGAACGCCGCGACATTCGCGCCCAGCGCGTCGACCGCGTAGCCGCCTTCCATCACCACCAGCGTCGGCAGGCCGAGCGCGGCGATCCGCTGCCCCATCGCGGCATAATCTTCGCCCAGCAGTCTGAAGTGCGAGATCGGGTCCTGCGCGAAGGTATCCGCGCCGTAGGAGACGATCAGCAGGTCCGCACGATGCCCGCGCACCGCCTCCACCGCCGTGTCGAGCGCGGGCGCGTAACCCGCCCAGTCGGTGCCCTGCGCCAGTGGCAGGTTGAGGTTCGCGCCCTCGCCCTTACCCTCGCCCCGCTCGTCCGCATGGCCCCAGTAGAAGGGAAAATCGGTCTTCGGGTCGGCGTGGATCGAGGCGAAGAAGACCGCGCCATCGTCGTAGAAGATGTCCTGCGTACCGTTGCCGTGGTGATAATCCACATCGAGGATCGCGACGCGCTTCACCCCCCGCGCCTGTGCGGCGCGCGCCGCGATTGCGGCATTGTTGAGGTAGCAATAGCCGCCCATGTACTCTGCCCCGCAATGGTGGCCCGGCGGGCGGCACAATGCGAAGGCGCCGCGCTCGCCGCCCAGCACGGCATCGAGCGCGGTCAGCGCGCTCTGCGCCCCGCCATAGGCCGCTTGCCAGGTATCCGCCGCAATGGGGGTGGAGGCGTCCATCGCATAGGCGCCGATCTTCGCGTCGATCCGATCGAGGTCGAGCGCGCGCCGCCCCACCACCGGGAAGACATAGCCCATCGCATCGCCTTCACGCCCCGCCGCCAGCCAAAGGTCGTGCGCTTGCCGCAGGAAGGCGACATAGGCCGGATCGTGCACTGCAAGGATCGGCTCGATCCCGAAATCGCGGGCAGGTTCGCCGGGGCCAAGCGTGCCGAGCATTGCGTCGAACCGCGCGGGGCATTCGGCAAAATCCATCCAGCCGCCATTATGCAGCTCGCGTGTGGGCGCATGCAGCACCTGTGCGGGATCGGAGAAGTGCCTCATGCGCCAGCAGCGCTCCGGAGCCGCGCACTCGCCTCGGCTTCTCCGATCAGCGGCAGAAGTTCGGCCATGTCGGGGCCGTGGTCCATGCCGGTCAGCGCCTGACGCAGCGGCTGAAACAGCGGCTTGCCCTTGCGCCCGGTGCGTTCCTTCAGCGTCGCGGTGAGGCTGGCCCATGGGTTCTCGCCCCATTCGAGCGCGTCGGCGGCTTGCCCGAGGAAGGCACGATCCTCGTCCGAAAACTCGCGCGCCTCGATGGGGCCGGTGACCAGCCGCCACCATTCGGCCGCCTCGGACACATGCGTCAGGTTGGGCCGGATCGCATGCCAGCCCGCCGCGTCGATGCCGTCGGGCAGGCGTTCGCGCACGTCTTCGTAATCGAGCTGGTGGACGATCGCGGCATTGAGCCGCTCAAGCTCCGCCTCGTCGAACTTGGCGGGCGCGCGACCGAAGGTGGCGAGGTCGAAGCCCTCGATCAGCACATCGCGATCCGCGATCGGCTCGACCGGCTTGCTCGTCCCCAGCCGCGCCAGCAGCGACAGAATCGCCTCGGGCTCGATCCCGCGCTCGCGCAGGGCCTCGCACGACAGCGAGCCGAGCCGCTTGGAAAGCTTGCCCTCCTTGCCGACCAGCAGCGCGGTGTGGCCGAAGCGCGGAAAGCTGTCGACGATGGCGCAATGCTCCGCCCCCACCCCGGCGTGGTGCAACGCGGTGAACATCTGCACCTGCACGGCGGTGTTCGAGACATGATCCTCGCCCCGAAGCACGTCGGTGACGCCCATCTCCATATCGTCGACCACGCTCGGCAGCATGTAAAGCCAGCTGCCGTCGGCGCGGCGGATGACGGGATCGGAAAGCTGCGCCGGATCGAACTTCTGCGGCCCGCGCACGCCGTCTTCCCAGTCGATATGCGCGTCATGGTCCAGCCTGAAGCGCCAGTGCGGGGCGATTCCCTCGCCCTCCTTCGCCGCGCGCTGATCCTCGGTCAGCGCCAGTGCCGCGCGGTCGTAGATCGGCGGAAGCCCGCGGCCGAGCGCGATCTTGCGCTTCAGCTCGAGCTCTTGCGCGGTCTCGTATGCGGGGTAGACGCGGCCGGCCTCCTTCAGCCTGACGAAGGCATCCTCGTAAAGTTCCAGCCGCTCCGACTGGCGGAACTCGTCGTCGGGCGCGAGGCCGAGCCACGCGAGATCGTGGCGGATGGCCTCGACATATTCCTCGCGCGAACGTTCGCGATCGGTGTCGTCGATGCGGAGGAGAAAGCGGCCCGGGCCGTCGGCGTCGCCCTTCCGGGCGAGCAGCCAGTTGTGCAGCGCGGTGCGCAGGTTGCCGACATGGAGGCGGCCCGTGGGCGAAGGCGCGAAGCGGGTGACGATCATGGGCGGCAGCGCTACTCCTGCCGCGCGCGCCCTTCAAGCGTGCCCGTGATGCCTATGTCGCGCCAGGCTCAGGCGACGTTGCTGCGGATCTGGTGGACGTTCGAGGCCACGGCCTCGTCCACCGGCCACTGCGGGGGCGAGGTCGAAGGTTCCGCCGCATGCTCCGCCTCGATCGGGCGCGAGATGTAATAGCCCTGGGCTTCGGTGCAGCCATGGCGCCGCAGCCACTCGTATTGTTCGAAGGTTTCGACGCCTTCCGCGGTGGTTTCCATGCCCAGCGCCCGAGCAAGCATCACCACGTTGCTCACGATCGCCTGGCAATCCTTACGATCGAGCATTTCGGAGACGATGCAGCGGTCGATCTTGATCTTGTCGAACGGGAAGGCGCGCAGGTAATTGAGCGAGGAATAGCCCGTGCCGAAATCGTCGAGCGCGATGCGCACGCCCAGTTCGCGCAGGCGATAGAGCATTTCGACGTTCGCCTCGCTGTCGTGCATCAGCGCGCTTTCGGTGATCTCGATCTCGACCCGCTGGGGGTCGATCTGCGCATTGATGATCGCGCTGGTGAGCACCGAGACGAGGCTGGGGCTGCGCATCTGGATCGGCGAGAGGTTGATCGCGATCCGGTGCGGATCGTCCCAGCTGGCCGCTTCGTGCAGGGCCTGGCGAATGATCCACTCGCCCAGCGGGATGATCAGCCCGGTTTCCTCCGCGATGTCGATGAATTCCGCCGGCATGATCCGCCCGCGAACCGGGTGTTCCCATCGCACCAGCGCTTCCTTGCCGGTCCACTCGCCGGACTTCAGGCACACCTGCGGCTGGTAGACGAGCTTGAATTGACCCTCGGCAATCGCCGTGCGCAGGTCCAGTTCGAGGTCGCGGCGCATGCGTTCGCGCTGGTTGAGCGATGCGTCGTAATCGGCATAGGTCGAACGGCCCGCCCGTTTCGCGGCATAGAGCGCAAGGTCGGCCTGGCGCATGAATTCTTCCGCATCGCACACGCGCGCATCGCAGGTGCGCGTGTCGCAATAGGCCACCCCGACCGAGGCCGAGATGCGGACCGTCTGACCCATCAGCATGAAAGGTTCGGCCATCGCGTCGACGATCCGCTGCGCGCATTGATGCACCGAGTCGAGATCGCGCACGCGGGTCAGCAGCACCGCGAATTCGTCGCCGCCCAGCCGCGCGGCAAGGTCGTGTTCGCGCACGATCCCCTCGATCCGGGCCGCCGATACCCTGACCAGCTCGTCGCCGATATGATGGCCGAGCGTGTCGTTGACCGACTTGAAGTGATCGAGATCGATATAGAGCATGCCGACGCGCCGGTTCTTCACCTTTTCGCCGAACACTTCGGCCAGAGTCTCGTTGAACAGATGCCGGTTGGCGAGGCCGCTGAGCGTATCGTAGCGTGCGAGCCGCGCGACGTGCTGTTCCGCCTGGCGGGTATCGGTCACATCGCGCAGCACGCCGCGGATCGATCCGTCGACGCCCGGCTTGCCCGAGATCGTCCACCACCGGCTCTTGTCCTGCACCTCGATCTCGAGGATGAGATCGCGGAACGGCGCGCGTTCCAGCAGCAGGCCGGCCAGCTTCTCGCGCGCGGGGCCCGCCTTGAACAGGCCCACGAGTTCGCGCCCCTCCAGAAAATCGCGGTCGAGCCCGGCCGCATGGCCGAAGCGTTCGCACACGTTGCGCAGGCAATTGCCCTCGTCGACTTCCCACAGCCAGTCCGATGCCGACGCCTCGTATTGGTGCAGCAGCATCTTGACCGTATCGGCATTCGACTGCTGCGCGATCTGTTCGCGCAATTGCTGTTCGTAATCGTGCCCCTGCCGCCAGCACGAGCGGATCAGGACCGAGCCGAAGACTAGGGCGAGCGCGAAAGACGGCCAGGAAACCACGTCGGTCAGTGTGAAGGACAGGACGGCGGCGGCCAGCATGGCGCCAGCCAGATAAC
>Ga0114910_1000278_pt1 | contig 27158 bp, 15 predicted proteins | sample MalvireepMed_908_FD_83500 | JGI IMG/M metagenome (GOLD analysis project Ga0114910, IMG submission 83500) | Marine viral communities from the Global Malaspina Expedition - Malaspina viral metaG DeepMed_908 | ecosystem: Environmental > Aquatic > Marine > Oceanic | place: Mediterranean Sea...
CATCAACCGATGGATATGCAGTGTCAAAGGAGTTAGCCATAGTAGTTATTTAGCGATGAAAGGAATATGCTTTTTCATCGAATAATTTTTCTTTAAAAATTTAGAGTTCAGTTGGGTGTCAGAGATACAAATCGCTGCGCCTAAGGCAGATCCCAGCGAGGAGTCTGTAGTGCGCAATTCCATAGTTCTGAAATGATGCGATAACAAATGAATATAAATATCGTTATCGCTGAAACCACCGTCAACAAAGAGTTTTTCGATAGTCATATTCCCTTTTGCACTTTTGATGCTCTCTACCTGTAGTAGTACGAGTTCCATCATCAAATGATGATAAGCGTGATCGAAAGAGGTGTAGCGCAAATGGGTTTCTTCAGGCATTTCAGGATCTTCAATAGATTCCCATTTGAAGATTTTCTCAAATTCTTTAACGATCTCGTAATGAATTTCAGGATCAAATTTCACGGTCTTGTGATAGTCCTTATCTACCCGATAATGCTCGGTTAGTTTTTTAACCTGAATGCTGTATTCATTGCCCAAAAATAAGCGTGCCGATTTAACCGGTTTACCGTTGATGCGCATATAATTGATACAATCATCTGCAACGTCTTTTTTGCTTAACGTACGCTCTACAAATGGGTTGAGCGCGATACTCCACGTCCCGGTCGAGATCAAAATGAATTGATTTTTAAGGCTGCGGACATACGGAAGCAAAGCCGCCGAACTGTCATGAATACCCACGCCAATTTTAATACGTTTGCCGTTATAATTCATATTGATGCTCGTTTCGGTAGAAACGATAGGAGGGAGGATCTGATCTAAGTTTTCGGCATATATCCAGTCGTGGTAATCTCTTTTTTCAAAATCCCAAAGCGAAGTATGGCAACCTATACTGGTGTACTCGCTCAACGGAATTCCTGTAAACACAAAACTTAAATACTGCGGAAGGTGCAATGAATATCTGATTTTTTTAAAGACTTCAGGCTTGGTATTTTTCAACCAATAGAGTTGCATCCCGGCGTTGAGCATTCCCGAGCTAGACGAACCAGTTTTCTGATGAAAATCTGCCTCTGGACCGTATTTCTCGTAAAAGCTATCAATGATATTTTGTGGAATCGATTTCGTATAATTATACAAAGGGAAAATCACATCGCGATTTTCATCCAAATGCACGAGACTTGCTCCGTATGAAGAGAAATTTATGGCTTTGATCTCATACTTTTCAGTTTTAAGCATGCGGTCAAAAACCGTTTTTAACCAATCGCGAAGTGCTGAAAGATCTTCGGTAGGATGCCCGTCTTCATCTGTGATTTCATCAAACTGAACGTATTCACGATAAACCTCTTGAAACTCGTCGTCAAAAAGGAAGAATTTCTTGTTGGTTTTTCCGATATCAAATACTGCCGTAACTGTCTTCTTCATTAACTCTTGCTTGCAGTTTATAGTCCCGTTGCCACTGTGTTTTTACCTCTGGTTTTAATAAGCGCATCACGCACACCTAGTTCACGATAGGCTGCAATAGGATTAAGCGCTCCGCCGGTTTTTAGACGCGCCTCCTGAACTAGTGGGCGTACGTCTGTGCGGTAAGCGGTTTGTAAAATCTCCTGACACAAGGTAACATCATTATTTTCCTGAGCAGCTCGTAAAGCATCTTGATCGATCAAGAGTGCTTTTGCGTAGGCTTCCTGAATGGCTTCAAGCGATTGAATCAAATCTTCAAGCGGATCTTTGAGGTTATGACTCGCATCGATCATCCAACCCAATTCCGGGTTTTGTGGATTGTTTTGCATTCCGTAAACCAACTCGTTAAAGATGAGGAAGAGTGCATAAGGCTTGATGCTTCCTACGGTGATATCATCATCACCATATTTACTGTCGTTAAAATGAAAACCTCCAAGTTTTCCTTTTAACATAAGAATGGAAACAATTTGTTCGATATTCGTGTTTGGAAGGTGGTGTCCTAAATCTACCAAGGTATAGGCGCGTTCACCACAACCGTTAGCAAGCATTAACGAGGTTCCCCAATCTTGAATAACCGTACTGTAGAAGTAAGGCTCATAAGGTTTATACTCAATAAACATTTTCCAATCAGCCGGCATATCTTCATAGATCGAGATCAAGCTGTTTTGGGTATGGGTTAATGCAGTTTGAAAGTTGTTTTGCCCGGGAAAAGAAGCCCCGTCAGCCAACCAAACGGTTAAGCTTTTTGATCCTAGTTTATTTCCGATCTCTACAACTTCTTTGTTGTGCGCAATTGCCTGCTCACGTACAGCGGCACTGGTATTACTCAGCGAACCGTACTTATAGGTTTCCTTTTGATTTTTTTGATCCTGAAAGGTGTTGCTGTTTACCGCATCAAACTTGATCTTGTTGATCGCAGCGAGTTCTTTTATCGCATTATAATCCTCAGGCACATCCCAAGGAATGTGTAATGAAACAGCTCCTGCGGTTTGGGTAAGCTTATGAATAAGCCCGATGTCTTCAATCTTTTGCTCTAAAGAAGCAGGTTCTCCTCCGTAAGAGAATCTTCCGAAGCGGGTTCCACCGGCCCCTAATGCCCAGCTAGGAATCGCCACTTGAAAATCGGCTAATTTTTGAATAACCTGATTAACATCAATGTTAGATTTCGACAACGTTTGAGTTAGGAAATCGAATTGGGATTTATGAGTAGAAAGGTTTTTTGCGTTGAGATCTTGTAGTTGTTGTGTTTCGATATTCATGGAAGACAATTTTGGAGGATATTAAATTAACAGAAACTCCTGAGACTAAAAACAGAATCTGGAGTTTCTGATAATTAAAAACAATTCAATTAAAATTAGCGTACAAAAGCATTAGCCATACCACCGTCAACATTGATGGTATTTCCGGTACTTTTTTGCAGTACGCCCACACAAGCAAAAACTCCATCTGCTATATCATCTGGCAGGATGATCTCATTAAGCAAATTGCGTTTTGCATAGTGTGCAGGTAAATCTTTGACTTCTATGCCGTACGCTTTTGCACGACCTTCAGCCCAAGCTCCTTCCCAGATTTTGCTACCTACAATAACACCATCAGGGTTTACGGTATTTACACGTATTTTATCACTGCCTAATTCTGCTGCGAGTAAACGTGTCATATGTTGTTGAGCGGCTTTTGCAGTACCATAACCCACGTTATTAGGTCCTGAAACAAGTCCGTTTTTACTTGCGATATTCACAATATCACCGCCTAAGCCTTGCTTGCGCATAATCGCAACACCTTCCTGAGCCATTAAGAATTGCCCTTTAACAAGCACATTCTGTAATAAATCCCAATCTTTTTGAGTGGTGTCTTCTAAAGCTTTAGAAATTGCTAATCCCGCAGAGTGAATTACAATATCTACACCACCAAAGGCTAAACAAGCTTCTTTGTAGGCTTTTTTAATCGCTTCTTCGCTGGTAACGTCACAAACGGCACCGGCAACTTGATCTTTTTTATACGTCGCAACAGCTTCTTTTAAGGCTTCGTCGCTCATATCGGTAAGTACCACATTGGCACCTTCAGCAACAAGTTTATCTGCGATCGCTTTACCAATTCCGCCGGCAGCACCGGTAACTAAAGCTACTTTACGAGAAAGGGGTTGCTCTTTAGGCATACGTTGCAATTTTGCTTCTTCAAGCAACCAATATTCGATGTCAAATGCCTCTTGGCGTGGTAATGAAGTGTAGCTGGTAATCGCTTCTGCACCACGCATTACGTTAATCGCGTTGATGTAGAATTCGCTTGCTACACGTGTGGTTTGTTTATTTTTAGCAAAGCTGAACATTCCCACTCCCGGAAAAATGATGATCACAGGGTTAGGATCACGCATTGCCGGGCTGTTATCGTGTTTGCAGCTTTCGTAATAGTCTTTATATTCTTGACGGTATTGCTCAAAAGAAGGTTCTAATTTGGCTAGTACCGCTTCGGTATCGTCAAGATCTGCATCTTTATCTAAGTCTAAGATCAATGGTTGAATCTTGGTGCGCAAAAAGTGGTCTGGGCAGGAAGTTCCCATTGGAGCTAATTTATCAAGATCATTGCTGTTGATAAACTGAAGCACTGTGTCACTATCAGTAAAATGACCTATCATTCGGTTTTCAGAAGAAGCAAGTCCGCGTAGAAGTGGCATTAATTTAGCAGCCTGATCTTTACGCTGATCTGCCGGCAAACTTTCAATTTTTTGCCCACCAAACACACTTCCGTTTTCTTTTACCTTTTTCTCAATATAAGAAGAAGCTTTTTCGATCACTTCAAGGCTATTGATATAGCACTCATAAGAAGTGTCTCCCCACGTAAAAAGTCCGTGGCTTCCTAAAACAATTCCGCGTATTCCAGGGTTTTCATTCAGGCATTTTTCCAGTTGAAGACCAAGGTCAAATCCCGGACGTTGCCAAGGCACCCAACCCATTGTATCTCCCCAGATTTCTTTGGTGATTTTCTCACTATCTTCAGCTGCAGCAATAGCAATAAGTGCATCAGGATGCAGGTGATCGATGTGTGCAAAAGGAAGTAATCCGTGAAGTGGCGTATCAATAGAAGGCGCTTTAGAGTCTAAATCATAAATACAATGATTAAAAAGCCCAACCATACGGTCTTCATCTTCGAGACCGCCGTAAACATTTTTAAGATTTCTCAGACGCTCTGTATAAAGGCCTGCAATACCTTGTCTGGTTAAAGTTCCTATATCTCCACCAGAACCTTTTACCCACATTACTTCTACATCTTCATTGGTAAGAGGGTCTTTCTCTATGGTTTTACAGCTGGTATTACCGCCGCCGTAATTTGTTATTCTTAAATCTGCGCCAAGGATGTTTGAGCGGTATAAGAACAAAGCAACCTGATCGTCGCCTAATTCTGCCGCCTTTTGTTCATCCCAAAGATAATCTACGTGGCTAAAAGTTTTTTCCATTTTTAGTTTGTAAAGGTTAAAGCATCTGTTTCAAAAATAGATGTTAACAAATAGGATAGCATCCTGTGCTGTACTGCAACATAAATCTTTTAATACCCTAATCTTTTGATTAGTTTTACAAAACACAAACAAACACACGCTTATCGCATTATGTCTCAAAATGTTCACATTAGTATTAATGAAGACTCCCGTATACCCAAATACAAGCAAATTGTTGATTCGATTATTGATGATGTTGCCAAGGGGAAATTGAAAATAGGAGAGAAGATTCCATCGATTAATGAATTGAGCGAATCTGCCTATTTGAGTAGAGATACGGTAGAGAAAGCATATAAGATTCTTAAAGAGCGAAAGGTGATTATTTCGGTTAAGGGAAAAGGCTATTACACCGCAAAAACCGAATTGATCTCTAAGATCAATGTCTTCTTTTTAGTGAACAAGCCCAGCTCTTACAAGATGATGATCTTTAATCATTTTGTAAACACCCTAGGCGTTAATGCGCACGTTAACCTATACATTTATCATTGTGAAGAGTCTTTGTTTGTGAATGCGATAGAGAAGAATCTGGGAGCGTATAACTATTATGTTATCATGCCTCATTTTAAGGATAACGATTTTAATCACGTCAGCTTTACTCCTGAAGTTATAAAGGCGATCGAGCGTATTCCCAAAGATCAATTGTTGATGGTAGACAATACAAAACCAGAGATCAAAGGGAACTACGGTTCTATTTATCAGGACTTCAAAGAGGATATTTACAATGCCTTGATCGAGGGTAAGGAGAAACTTAAGAAGTATGAAAAACTGATATTGGTTTATCCCGAAAAACTCAGTCATCCTTATCCACGACGTATTCTACACGGATTTAGACAATTTTGTATGCAATATGATTTTGAATATGAAATTCTAAACGAGATTTATGAAGATATGGAGTTTGAAGGCAAAGACGTCTACATTACCATTGAAGAAATGGATCTTGTTAATCTGGTGCGTCAAATACGTGAACGCAACCTGACTATGGGTAAAGATGTTGGTGTGATCTCTTATAATGAAACGCCGCTAAAAGAATTGCTGGGTATCACAGTGATCAGTACAGATTTTAAGGCGATGGGAGAGACTGCTGCTTATATGGTGCTCAAGAATAAAAAGGAAAAAGTAAAGAACGTTTTTAAGTATATCGAGCGCAACTCGGTATAAGTAGTTTTTTAAATAACTGTAATCAATACGCTTATCAGAACAGTACAGGATGCCTTACTTAAAAGGGCATTGTATTTTTAGGCAGAATTATCAATTTGTATGATGCATTTTTGCCAAAAATTACGACATGTACTCGTTGCTTCTTGTTTTTTTATTTGCTGTTTTGCTAGCGCACAGCTGCGACTTCCCGCATTAGTTGGGGATCATATGGTTTTACAGCAGAACGCAAACGTTACCTTATGGGGATGGAGCGCTCCTAACCAAAAAATCCAGATTCAGGTTGGTTGGCAGACTGATGCGTTGGAAACCACCGCAGATAATTCAGGAAACTGGTCTGTAAATGTGGCTACGGTTACAGCTGGCGGACCATATTCAATCAAAATTTCGGGTGAAGATAGCATCGAATTGCAAGACGTGATGCTGGGAGAAGTCTGGCTATGCTCAGGGCAGTCTAATATGTTTTTTCCTCTAGGGAAAGATGCACGAAGCTCCTGGCGCACCGGGGTTATTGATTCTGAAAAGGAAATCGCTCAAGCTCAATTGCCCAATCTTAGACTATTTACCGTTGCTACTGCAGCAGCACAAGAACCGCTTCTTGATGTTAAGGGACATTGGCAGCGGTGCACCCCAGAAACTGCCGCAGATTTTTCAGCTGTAGCTTATTTTTTCGGGCGTGATCTTCTTGAAGATCTTGAGGTACCTGTAGGTTTGATCAGTTCGTCTTGGGGTGGTACAAAAGTAGAGTCCTGGATGCAAAAAGAAGTGTTGGAGCAGTACGCAGATTTTCAGCCTATTTTAGACAGAGAGGAGTTGAAGCAACACGCGTATAAACAAGCTTTAGCAGCGTACAATAGCGCACAACAAGCAGGAACAACGCCGCCTGAAAAACCCAAAAAAGCAGAAGCAAATAAAGCTCCCTACGTCTTGTATAATGCAATGATTCATCCGCTTTTGAACTATAAAATTAAAGGTGCTATTTGGTATCAGGGGGAAAGCAACGCAGATCGCGCCTATCAATACCGCAGTTTATTTCCGGCAATGGTAAAAAATTGGCGAGACCTGTGGGGGCAAGGAGATTTTCCGTTTTACTATGTGCAAATCGCACCGCATCATGCGCAGACTCCAGAAATACGAGAAGCTCAACTTCTGGCCTTAAACCGTATTCCAAATAGCGGCATGGTCGTAAGCGCAGATCACGGCAACCCAAAAGATATACATCCCCGCAATAAAAAACCTATAGGTAAACGACTTGCCTCTTGGGCGTTAGCCAATACCTACTCTAAGAATATCGCGTTTTCTGGCCCGCTTTATGATCATTACTTGGTCAAAGATGCAGTGATCGAAATCTATTTTAAGCACAGCAACGGGCTGAATATTAAAGGAGATGCCTTAAAAGACCTTGAGATTGCAGGTGCCGATGGTGTTTTTTATAAGGCCGAAGCGCAAATAGAAAATGATCATCTAGTTGTCTTTAGCACAGCGGTGGAGCAACCTAAAGCTGTGAGGTTTGGTTGGAAAAACAGTCCCGAAGTACTTTTGTTTAACGCTCACGGTTTGCCGGCATCACCCTTTAGAACAGATGATTGGCCACAACCTACAATGCATAAATTATAAAAGATGAAGAAGATAAACGCATGCTGTATACTATTAGTTTTATTGGGGTTGCAAATAAACGTACAGGCGCAACAGATCAAAAAGGTTTTTGATTTTGGCCAAGAACAACACCTGCCTGAAGCAACTTATGTAGGAACGGCTTTACCCTATAATTCAGATATGCGCTATGGTTTTGATTTTGGTACCGCCTATCGCGTAGCTATGCAAGAGCAAGGTTTTACATCTGGTATTCCGGTTTACTTTTCGGTAGATCTTCCTGAAGGAAATTATAAGGTTACCGTAACTTTATCAGGAAAAAATACCGAGATGACCGTAAAAGCAGAATCTAAGCGCTTATTTATTCCGCAGGAACAGATAGATACTAAAGATGAGGTTACGCAGTCGTTTACTGTAAGTGTATTTAACCCGATCATTGAAACCGGTAAGAAGGTAAATTTGAAAGACCGCGAACTTGTAAAATTAGATTGGGATCACAAACTCACCTTAGAGTTTTTGGGAACAAGCACGGTACAGTCCGTCACCATCGAAAGTGTCGATACCAGAACTTTATTTCTCGCAGGAGATTCTACCGTGACAGATCAAGATCTGGAGCCTTGGGCTTCTTGGGGGCAATTTATAACGGCCTATTTAAACGAGGACATCGCTGTTGCCAATCAAGCTTCTTCAGGGGCTTCTTTAGCGTCTTTTAGAAGTAGTAGAATCGATAAAATTTTACATCAGTTGAAAGCCGATGATTTTGTTATTATTGAATTTGGTCATAATGATGAAAAGATCAAGGGCGAGGGTGGTGGTGCCTATGGTCTTTATACCGAAATAATGACCGATTTTATTCAGCGCATTAAAGAAAAAGGAGGTATTCCTATACTTATCACACCTACACAGCGCAGAGCTTTTGACGGTAAAGAATTAGCTCCCACGCACGGCGAATTTCCCGATGCTATGCGTAAAGTAGCCAAAAAGGAAGCGGTCACGTTGATAGATCTTACAAAAATGACCACCAAAATGTATGAATCCTGGGGGCCACAATTATCTAGAAAAGCCTTTGTACAGTATGCTGCAAATATGTTTCCGGGGCAAAGTGATGAACTTGAAGATAATACACATTTTAGCAATTTTGGCGCTAATGAAGTTGCCCTTGCGGTTGTGAGTGGACTCAGAGCGAGTGATTCAGAATTAAAAAATTATATCGCAGAAGATGCGCCAAAATACAATCCTAAAAAACCCAACAGTCCAGAAACGTACACCATACCCTTCAGCAGCTTGTTTGAAGCTTTAAAACCTGACGGAAATTAAAAATCTAATAACCACTTTATGAATTTAAAAACACGCTTATTTTCTATCTTTTTACTGGCGACGAGCACCTTTGTTTTTGCTCAGCAAACCGATAAAATAATGCTTTCGGGTCCCGATTTTGAAAATCCTAAAACCTGGGATTTTAATGTTTCTGAAGGGAATAACAGCGGTAAATGGTCTACCATAGAAGTTCCCTCACAATGGGAATTACAGGGTTTTGGCGAGTATACTTACGGTAGGTGGTACAAAGAATTAGAGCAAGATGAACCGAGTAAAGAAGAAGGTTTTTATAAACTTGATTTTGAAATGCCGGCTTCAGCAAAAGGACAGCTTGTGAGCATTCATTTTGGAGGTGTGATGACTGATACCGAAGTGAAAGTGAATGGAGAAGTCGTAGGACCTAAACATCACGGCGGTTTCTATGAGTTTGAATATGATATTACAGAGTTTCTGAAGTTTGGTGAAGAAAATACCTTAGAGGTTCACGTTTGGAAACACTCAGAAATTGGAAGCGTTAATAACGCAGAGCGAAAGGCCGACTGGTGGCTGTTTGGTGGGATTTATCGTCCGGTTTGGCTCGAAGTAAAACCACAAACACATATTGATCATATTGCAGTTGATGCGCAGATGGACGGCAGTTTAAAGGCTGTTGTTGATTTAGTGAATCCTTCAGAAGATCTAAAAATCCTTGCCTCGTTGCATCCGTTAGAAGGGAATGAAACTTTTGAGGTGAAAACTATTGACCTAACTGCCGAAACAGAGCAAACCATCGCTACACAATGGAGCGAAGTAAAACTTTGGGATCCTGAAAATCCTAATTTATATACGCTGAAACTGGAATTACAAAAAAATGGGAAAACCGTGCATGAAGTTTCAGAACGCATTGGTTTTAGAACCTTAGATTTTAGAAAACGCGACGGTATTTACCTGAACGGAACCAAGATCGTGATGAAAGGAATTAACCGTCACAGCTTTTGGCCAGAAGGTGGTCGCAGTACTAGCAAACGCATCAGCGTGATGGATGTAAACCTGATCAAGGATATGAATATGAACGCAGTGCGTTTCCATTATCCGCCTGATGATCATTTCCTGGCAGCCTGTGATTCTTTAGGACTTTTTGTGCTCGACGAACTCGCCGGTTGGCAGAATGGGTACGATACCAAAACAGGAACGCAATTGGTTCAAGAAATGGTAGATCGTGACGTAAACCATCCTTCGGTGATCATTTGGGATCAGGGAAATGAAGGTGGGTGGAACTACGAACTGGACGACGACTTTCAACAACACGACCCGCAAAACCGAATTGTAATCCATCCGTGGTCTGATTATAACGGTTGGGACACGCATCATTATCCAACCTATTTAACCGGTGTGCATCGCTTTGGAAGTGGAGAAAATGTGTTTTTTCCTACCGAATTTATGCACGGAACTTATGATAACGGGATCGGGGCCGGACTCAAAGATTTCTGGGAACATTATAGTGAAAGTCCGTTGTTTGCCGGTGGATTCATGTGGGTATATAGCGATGAAGCTGTGCTGAGAACCGACTGGACCGGCGAAGAAAAATTTGACTCCAAAGGCAACCTTGCTTCCGATGGTGTATTAGGTCCGCATCGGGAGAAAGAAGGCAGTTTTTATACGGTGAAAGAAGTTTGGGCACCTGTACAATTTAAACCGAAAGCAATCACAGAAACCTTCGACGGAAGTTTTCTTGTAACCAATGCGTATTTATTTACCAACCTGAACACGGTAAAAATGGATTATCGGGTGATGGAAGCCGGAGCCGAAACGATGTACAATCCCAATACCAAGGCGACGGTTGTAACTTCTGGAGCGATTGATCTGCCTGATGCCGTACCCGGAGAAACCCGAAAGATCACAATGCCGGTAGCAGGGGATTTCTTTAAAGGGGATTGGCTCGAGATCACAGCAACAGATCAGCATGGGCGTGAGATTTATACCTGGACTTGGGCGATACATAAAGCAGATTATTTTGCTGATAAGTTGATCTATCAAGAAGCGGTTAAGAAATCGGCTAAAGCCTCACAAGATGAAAATCTGGTCACTTTAAAAAGTGAAAAAGTCACCTTAAAACTGAATACCAAAACAGGGTATATCACAGAAGTAAACAGCCAAAAGCGCAACATTCCTTTTGTAAATGGTCCTAAGCCGATTGGGATGAAAGCTGAGGTAGAAAAGGTTACCTTAACCCAGGAAGGTAAGAATGCAGTTTGCCGAATAGATTATAACGGTGGGATAGATCACATTACCTGGACGATGTATGCTGATGGTCGTGTGCATATGGAAATGATCGCACTTAAAAATGCAGGTCGCAACAGTGGTTTTGACGGGGCATTTTATGAAGGCGATATCGACAAATTTGGGATCACCTTTGACTTTCCTAAAGAAGGAGTTGAAGGCATAACACTATTTGGTCGCGGGCCTTATCACACGTGGCGTAACCGCTTACAAGGTATCGAGTACGGTGTTTGGGAAAAAGAATACAACACTACCATTACCGGAGAGAGTTTTGAAAATATGATTTACCCGGAGTTTAAAGGGTTTTATGCAAATTTCCTTGCCGGAAATCTTCAGGCAGGAGACAATAGCTTTAAGGTATTTAGCGAAAGCGACAAATTATTCTTGCGTTTATTTACACCAGATGAAGCTCAAAACGGATTTAGAGGCAGTCATTTTCAGCCTTCGTTTCCTCCGGGGAATATCTCTTTTATGTATGAGATCCCGGGGCAACGTGCCTTTAAACCTTTATCGCAACAAGGCCCTAGCAGTCAGCCTTCAAATATAAGGATCAAAAGTGGTGACGATGGGATCTCGATGAAACTGTGGTTTGACTTTAGAACAGATGTAGACTTTAAATAATTATAGATATGAGAATACTTTCAGCATTTTTAGTGCTTTTTTCAGCAGTACTTTTTACGAGTTGTGACACTGCGCAAGCGCAACAACCTACCGTGTATTGCGTGGGTGATTCTACTGTTAAAAATGGAAGCGGTAAAGGAGATGGCGGTCTTTGGGGCTGGGGCGATTTTATTGGTCAGTTTTTAGATACCACAAAAATTAAGGTAGCAAATCACGCTTTGGGAGGGACGAGTAGCCGCACCTTTCAAAGTAAAGGGCTTTGGCAGCCGGTGTTAGACAGTTTACAAAAAGGCGACTATGTGTTGATTCAGTTTGGACATAACGATAGCGGAGCTCTTAATGATGATTCCCGCGCACGCGGAACCATCAAAGGAACCGGTGAAGAAACTGAAGAAATAGACAATATGCTTACCGGTGAGCATGAAGTTGTGCACAGTTATGGCTGGTACATTCGTAAAGTGGTTACCGAAGCAAAGGCTAAAGGAGCCATTCCTGTAGTTATGGCGCCAATTCCCCGCAATGACTGGAAGGATGGTCAAGTGCCGCGCAACGATAAAAGCTACGGCGGTTGGGCAAAACAAATCGCCGAAGAAGAGGGAGTAACTTTCATCAATCTTAATGATAAAATGGCTTCTGCAATGGAAGCTCAAGGTGAAGATGCAGTAACCGGAAACCTTTTTTACAAGCGCGATCACACGCATACTTCGGCTAAAGGAGCGGTTTTAGCAGCCTCTTTGATCGCAGAAGGACTTCAGGAAAGTGATAATTCGTTAAAAGAATATGTGCTTGAAAATCCTGAGATTACGCTTCCGCGAAAGCGCAATTTGTTCATCATCGGAGATTCTACAGTGGCCAGCAACGGCCAGGATGGTAAAGTAGGTTGGGGTGTGTATTTTTCGCAGCACGTAGACACGACCAGAATGACCGTTTATAATAAAGCGCGTGGCGGAAGAAGCAGCCGTACCTTTAGATATGAAGGGCTTTGGGATGAAGTGAAAGAGCGTTTAGAACCCGGAGATTTTGTATTGATGCAATTTGGGCATAACGATGGCGGGCACGTAGATCAGCCTAAATATCGAGGTTCTCTAAAAGGAATGGGTGATGAAACTCAAGAGGTGCAGCGCGATAGTACAGGTATCGAAACCGTGCATACCTACGGCTGGTATATGAAACAATACATCAAAGAGACCGAAGCAGCCGGAGCTACACCAATCGTACTGAGTATGATTCCGCGTAACGAGTGGCCTAACGGAAAAGTGGAACGCCCTACCGAATCCTATGTGAAATGGGCTAAAGAAGCAGTAGATCAAGCCGGCGGACATTTCTTAAATCTAAATGAAGCGGTAGCTCAGAAATACGAAGCTATGGGGAAAGAAAAAGTAGCTGAGTTTTTCCCGGATGATCATACGCACACCAGTCACGACGGAGCAAAATTAAATGCGCTCACCGTAGCAGAATTGATCGAAGGCTTACGCCAGTCGGAGTTACGGGATTACATTTTTATCAAAAAAGAGGAATAGCAATTAAGCTTCAAAAACATTTATAAAGCCCGGAATTCCGGGCTTTTTTTATAGAATAGATTGATTGCTGTTAACATATTCTGATGGCGTCATTTGAAACTGTTTCTGAAAGTTACGACCAAAACTCGTAGCCGAATTGTAACCTACGATTTCTGCAACTTCATAAATCTTGTAATTCTCGGTTTTGAGCAGTTCTGCGGCCTTTTTAAGGCGGGAGATATTGATGAGTTCGTTCGGACTTAAATTAGTGATTTCGGCAATTTTGCGATACAAGGTAGAACGACTCATATGCATGATTTCGGCCAGAGTTTCAACATTCAAATTAGAGTCGGCCATATTATTGGCAATAGTCTCATCTAGTTTTTTGATGAAAGCGTCGTCTGTTTTGGTATTGGCCATACTGCGCATATGCGCTAGAGGAGAAGTCGCATAATGCTGCATAATGTGCTTGCGATTCTCGATGAGGTTCGCCACTTGTTTCTTTAGGAAATCTACCGAGAAGGGTTTGCCTACATAGGCATCTGCACCAGACTCAAGACCTTCAATTTTAGCCGAAAGCGCATTTTTTGAAGTGAGTAGAATCACAGGGATATGACTGGTTTCTATATTGGTCTTTACTTCACGGCACAAGGTAAAGCCGTCTTTTACAGGCATTGCAATATCACTAATTACCAGATGCGCACTATGCTCTTCAAGCAATTGTAAAGCTATTTCACCATTGGGAGCGGCGTAAACCTGATAGGTTTCTTGAAGTTCTTTGGTCACAAATTCCCGGAGGTCTTGATTATCTTCTGCTACAATTACCACAGGTTTTGTTTCTGCGGAAGGTTTAACCGGTTTTTCGGGAGTTTTAAGAGGTTCTTCGGTTTCTGATTTAGGATCGAAGAGTTCAAAATGTTTCTTTTGATGCAGCGGAAGCGTAACGACAAAAGTATTTAAGCCATCGTTCTTTGTTTGAAGTTTTAGGCTGCCGTCGTGCATCTCGCTAAGCGAATGTGCCAGAGACAAACCAATCCCGGTACCTGCCTGATTTTGTCCTTCAGATAAGCGATAAAAAGGTTCAAAAATCTTTTGCTTCATCGTCTCGGGAATCAAGTATCCGTCATTTTTTACAATGATGCTAAAGTCTGTTTCGGTCTTTTCCAGTTGAAGATAAATATGCTTTTCACCATATTTGATTGCGTTACTCATCAGGTTACTCAATATTTTTTTCAGAGCCTCAGGATCAACAATTGCATTAACGTCAGATGCGAGATCAAGATGAAGTTGCATTTCCTTATCAGCTATTGCTTCGGTAAAGCGACTTTGGGTTTTGTGTACCAACTGGCTCACATCGGTCTTTACAAAAGAGAGGCTCATATTTTCAATTTCGGTCTTTCTAAAATCGAGTAGCTGATTCACCAGGTTAAGAATACGGTTGGTATTCTTGTTCATGATTTTTAGATTATCGGCGATTTCCGGATAAGCATCTTTGTACTTAAGAATTTTCTCTAACGGACTTTTTATAAGCGTTAGTGGTGTGCGAATCTCGTGTGAGATATTGGTGAAAAATTCAATTTTAGCCTGGTATACTTCTTTTTCTTTTTTGTCGTTGGCTTGCTTGATTCTTCGGTTATTTTTACGGGCGAGGTATAAATGGTAAACTCTAAAAACGGCTACAATGCCTAAAATCGCAAAAACAACATAACACACAAAAGCAAGATTGGTAAGGTAAAAAGGAGGCAGGATCTCTATAGCAAGTGGTTTGCTTTCTTCGCTCCAGACACCGTTACTGTTACGCGCTTTAACTTTTAAGGTGTAATTGCCGGGATTCAGTTTTGTAAAATGTACCGTGTTGTTATTTCCCAGATCGATCCAGTCATTAGACAAGCCATCGAGTTTGTACCAATAGCGCGTCATTTCTGGCGCTGTATAATCTAACGCAGCAAAATCAATACTAAACGAGGAGTCCTCTGGCCCTAAAACAAGTTTGTCAAGACTCGCCATAGACTCAAGTAGAATATCACCTTCTTCTTGCACAGCGATCTCTTTATTGTTGATCTGCAAGCCTGTCAAATATAAGGGTGCTTTATGAGCATCTTGGATAAAACTGGCAGGATCAAAGCGTATCATTCCATTAACGCTACCTGCGTAAATGCGACCTTGTTCATCTTTATGAATACTATTGTAATTGAATTGATTTCCTAAAAGCCCCTGAGCTTTGGTAAAGGTTTTAATGCCTTTAAGTTCCGGGTCAAAAGCGGTGAGTCCATTGGCAGTGGTTGCCCATAAATTACCCTTATCATCTTCGACGATGGCATAAAACACATTACTGGGAAATCCATCTTTTGTGGTGAAGGTTTCAAAAGTTTCGGTTTGTGGATTAAATAGATTGAGTCCGCTTTCAGTAGTAACCCATAGGCGCTGCGTATCATCTTCAAAGATTCCGTTAATATGATTATGACTTATGGTTTTATCTTGTGCATTTTCTTCTTGATAATAGCCTTTTTCTCCGGTTTTTGGATTGTAGTAGTACAAGCCAGCCCAATAGGATCCGGCCCATAACACGCCATTATGATCTTCTATAAAAGAGGTATAATGATAATTTTCAGGAAACTGATCACAAAGGATAAAGCTATCGGTTTTAGGGTCATAATATTTTACACCCCGTACGGTTGCCGCGTAAATTCGACCGCTACTGCTCTTGATGAGGGAGAATACAAAATTATTGCGCTCTTTCCCTAAATTACCAACTTGGTAATGTTTGAGTACGCGATTGGTATTAATGTCGATAACATCAATCCCGTTATCAAAAAAGCTTACCCAAATACGGTCACCATCAGGCATCAAAGCGTGTATGTTGTGATGCGTTAAAATACCGCCATCCTCTTTTGACTTAAAGTTGGTAAAACGGTCTGTTTTAGGGTTGTATTTACTCATTCCGTTATCTTCGGTACCTATCCACAACATCCCGTTTTGGTCCTCTTTAATTTCTCTTACCGCATTACCTACGATGGCATTTTGACCGGGTTTTGGAAAGTATTTTTTAAAGAAGCGATACGCAGGTGCGAAATAATTAATTCCGCCAAAATAGGTTCCCGCCCAAACGCCACCATTATTATCTACAGTTAACGTATAGACTGCATTGTCTGAAAGCGCATAACGGTCACTGATGTTTTTTTTGAGATTGGTATAAGCTTTAGTTTTGATGTTGAAAATATGAATTCCTGATTCTGAAGCAACCCATAGCTCATCATCGTTTTTTAGCACCAGATCGTGAATGTAAAACGGATTTTCAACCGGAAGGAACGGGCGTGATTCTTTGGTTTTTAAATCAAAAGCCAGTACTCCAAAATTGTGCGTACCCATCAATATGGTGCGCTCATCAAGCATCAATAATTTATTGATGTTAAATGCCGAAAGCTCGATGTTGTCTATATGAAAGCCTAAATGTTTAAAACTCGCGTCAGTCGGGTCATAGCGGTACAACTCGTCAAGGCTGGAAACAATAATGCCATCATCAGGAGTTTTTAAGAGTTTGGTCGCAACAAAATAATTGCTGGTAGGAAAGTCTGAGGTTTTATGGTTTGCTGTGTCGTATTTATAAAGCGTACCATTACCAATGTACCAGATATTACCGTCGCCATCGTACTCCAGGTCTTGAATGATGATGTCTTCGGTTCCCTCTAATAAAGTGAAATTCTCAAGTTTATAATCGTATCTAAATAAACCATTATCTGTTCCTGCATAAATATTGCCGTCGTACTCTAAAAGCGATTCTACATAATTTCCTAATAAATGCTTTTGATCATTGGGTTTATTCTGAAATCGTTTGAAGGCATATCCGTCAAAGCGATTGAGACCATCTTTGGTCCCAAACCATAAAAATCCTTTAGAATCCTGAAGGGAAGACAAAACGGTGTTGTGCGACAAACCGTTTTCTACCGTGTAATGTTCAAAATAGTAGTCCTGACCTAAGAGCAGTTGCGTCGAAAATAGGAGTGAAAAAAGCGAATAAATAATGTATTTCAAAACCTGAATATTTATGGGTTAAAAGATACAGCTATCAAAACAATAATACAGTTCAGCATCTCAACATATCGTCTCACAATACCCGTGAAATTTAAAAATATGCTGATTTTGAATGAATTTAATACCAAATTGATACGAAATCCTGATAAAATTAGGTGATTCTATAACGTACTTTGAAAAACAAATGTATGGTGTTCTTCAGAATTACAACGTTGTAATTTATAGAGACGTCCATTTTAATCCTAGTATTTAAGATGAAAAAAATTAAAGTTTTAGCCATTTTGGCTTTTGCTACATCGACACTCACGGCACAGTGGAAACCGGCCGGAGACAAGATCAAAACCAAATGGGCGTCCCAAATTGATGTCAATAACGTGTTGCCAGAATATCCACGGCCAATTATGGAGCGTGATGCCTGGCAAAATCTAAATGGTCTTTGGGAATATAGTATTCAGAAAAAAGGAGCTGCTGCTCCTAAACGTTTTGATGGAAAAATTTTGGTCCCCTTTCCGGTAGAGTCAAGCCTTTCTGGTGTGATGAAAGAAGTGGGTGCAGATCAAGAGGTATGGTATAACCGTGAATTTACAGTTCCTTCAAATTGGAAGAATAAAGAAGTAGTATTACATTTTGGTGCGGTTGATTGGGAAACCGAAGTTTGGTTAAACGGAGTGAAAATAGGTTCGCATACCGGAGGGTTCACGCCATTCTCATTTGATATCAGTCCGTTTTTAAAGAGCGGAAAACAAGAGCTCACAGTTAAGGTTTGGGATCCTACCAGCGACGGTCCTCAACCCAGAGGAAAGCAAGTGAAAAATCCTGACGGAATCTGGTACACACCGGTAACCGGGATTTGGCAAACGGTTTGGTTAGAGCCTGTGAGTAAAAAGCATATCGAAGAGGTACACACGACTCCAGATATTGATCAAAGCACGATCTCTTTTGAAGTGGCCGCTGCAGGAACTACATACGGTGATGTTGTTGAGGTTAGTATTCTTGACGGAAATAAAACCCTTGCAACCACTAAGGCAGCCGTTGGTGAACCTATTGTGATGGCTGTTCCGGATGCTAAATTATGGTCGCCAGAATCTCCGTTTTTATACGATACTAAAATCACACTTCTAGACCACGGAAAGACTCAGGATGCGGTTGAGGGTTATTTCGCAATGCGTAAGATCTCTAAGAAAAGAGATGATAAAGGCATTATGCGTATGCAACTGAATAATAAGGATTACTTTCAGTTTGGTCCGCTTGATCAAGGTTGGTGGCCTGACGGTTTATACACCGCACCAACTGATGAGGCGCTTAAATACGATATTGTAAAAACCAAAGAATACGGTTATAATATGATACGTAAACACGTGAAAGTGGAGCCTGCACGCTGGTATACGCACTGTGATCGTTTGGGTATTTTAGTTTGGCAGGATATGCCTAACGGTGATAATTCGCACGACTGGCAAAATCGCGATTACCATAAAGGAAACGAGTTTGAGCGCAGCGCGCAATCAGAAGCGATCTACCGTAAAGAGTGGAAAGAAATAATGGATTATCTCTATTCATATCCAAGTATCGTGATCTGGGTGCCATTTAATGAATCTTGGGGGCAATTCAAGACTGTTGAAATTACAGATTGGACCAATGAATATGATCCTTCTCGTTTGGTAAATTCTGCTAGTGGAGGTAATTTCTTCCAGACCGGTGACATTCTGGATTTACACCATTATCCTGCGCCTAATATGTATTTGTACGATGCCAATCGTGTGAATGTAATAGGAGAGTATGGAGGAATCGGACTTCCACTGGAAGGACATCTTTGGAAAACCGGAAACAATTGGGGTTATGTAAAATTCAATAACTCAAAAGAGGTAACTGATGAATATGTAGCTTATGCAGAAAAGCTGAAAGAACTTGTAAGCGCCGGATTCTCTGGAGCGATCTACACACAAACTACCGATGTAGAAGGAGAGATTAACGGTTTAATGACTTACGATCGCGATATAGATAAGTTAGATGTCAAGCGCGTTAATAAGATCAATACCGAAGTGATCAATGCGCTTAATGAATAGGCTTCAGCATAACATTTAAAATTGGAAATCAGGATTTTCTAAAACGGGAATCCTGATTTTTTGATTTGAAAAGAATACATTTACAACAAAAGTAAAACGTTTTAGTTTTTTAAACATGTTACACCAGATACAACCATTAGGTAGAAAGATTTGTCTTTTTTCTACACTTTCACTTTTCTTCATCAATTGTAAAAATGATTCGGCTTCTGAAAATCAGACTGCTTTAGAAACACCACAAAAACCCAATATTGTAGTAATTATGGCAGACGATCTAGGTTTTTCAGATCTAGGCTGTTACGGTGGGGAAGTAGATACTCCGGCCTTGAATGGTCTTGCAGAAAATGGCTTACGCTTCAATGCCTTTTATAACACGTCGAGATGTTGCCCTTCTCGCGCGGCATTACTCACCGGGCAATATCCGCATCAGGCGGGGATAGGTCAGATGACGATGGATCGTAACCTTCCGGGATATCGAGGTCGACTTGATGAACAAACCGTAACCCTAGCTGAAGTTTTAAAAACTGCCGGCTATCAAACCGGAATGGTGGGGAAGTGGCACGTTTCACCAACAGAAAATTTGGGTGGAAATGAGCAGCTCGAGTGGTTAAATCATCAGACAGAAAAGGAAACGTTTTCAGATTTAGATACCTATCCTACAGCGCGTGGTTTTGATAAATACTACGGAAACATTTGGGGAGTGGTAGATTATTTTGATCCGTTTGCTTTGGTAAATGGTACAGAGCCGGTAAAAGAGGTTCCAAAAGATTTCTACTATACTGATGCCATCGGCGATTCTGCCGTTGCTTATGTTGACCATTTTGTAAGAGAAGAAAAGCCCTTTTTTCTTTATGTGGCCCATTGTGCACCGCATTGGCCCTTAATGGCACCCGAGGAAGAAATCAAGAAGTATGAGCAGGTCTACGACGAAGGCTGGCAAAAAATTAGAGAAGAACGCTATAAAAAACTTATTGAGAAAGGTATTTTTAAAGGAGACACAACCAAACTTTCTGAGTTTATGTTTCCCGACTTGAAGTGGGCAGAAAATGAGAATGAAAACTGGGATTCCCGTGCGATGGCGGTTCACGCCGCAATGATTGATCGAATGGATCAAAACATCGGGAAACTCATTGACAAGTTGGAAGCAACCGGCCAACTTGATAATACCGTAATTATGTTTATGTCAGACAATGGGGCAAGTTCTGAGCGTCCTTCACAATACGGCATTGGTTTTGACCGTCCTTCAGAAACACGTGATGGGCGCGAAATTCACTATCCTGTAAAGAAAAGTGAAGAACATCTTCCGGGACCAGAAACAGTGATGTCTGGTATTGGTCCGGTTTGGGCAAATGTGGCCAACACTCCGTTTAGATACTGGAAGGCCCGCGTTTATGAAGGTGGAATCACTTCGCCTTTCATTGTACACTGGCCGGCAGGAATCAAAGAACAGGGCATTGTGAAATCACAGGCAGCGCATATTATTGATATTATGCCTACCTTATTGGAGCTTTCAGGAGCGACTTATCCGGAGGAATTCAATGGAAATACGATAGACCCGTATATGGGAGAAAGTATGGTTTCGGCTTTTACAAATACAGAAGAAGCACCGATTAATGAAACGCTATTTTGGGAGCATTTTGGTGCAGCAGCCTTACGTCAGGGCGATTGGAAACTCGTTAAGCTTGACGGTAATGCAGATTGGGAATTGTATAATCTGAAAGAAGATCGTACAGAAATGAATAATCTCGCAGCAAAATATCCTGAGCGTTTAAAAGCGATGCAAGAAGAATGGAATACTATGGCCAAGGCAACAGATGTATTCCCGAATTAATTTGAAAATTTGAAAAGTATGAGAAGTATACGTGAAGTCATTCTAGCTTTGTTTTTGCTTATCTCTACGCTTACGTATGCAGGTAAATTAGAAACGGTTACCACGCACAGCGCTGCGATGAATAAAGACATTAAAGCAATGGTTATAACTCCAGATGCTTACGATACCTCAAAAGAATATCCTGTGGTTTATTTGCTCCACGGCCATTCCGGAAATTATACCGAGTGGCCAAAGCGAGCTCCACAATTGCTGGAATTGGCAGACACGTATCAGATGATTTTTGTGAGTCCTGACGGAAATTATAACAGTTGGTATTTTGACAGCGAGATAAAACCTGAAAGTCAATATGAGACTTATGTAGCTGAAGAATTAGTGGCGTGGATAGACAACACCTACAGTACCATAAAAGACCGAAGCGGAAGAGCCATCACGGGTTTGAGTATGGGCGGCCACGGTGCGCTGTATCTGGCTTTTAAACATCAAGACCGTTGGGAAGCCAATAGCGTGATCAATATGACACCATTGTTAACGCCCAATGCCTTACAACTCATAATTAGTTGCGGGACTTCAGATTTCTTTTATGATGCCAATGTAAAACTTCATAACAAACTGGAGTATATGAATATTCCGCACCGATTTTTAACCACGCCCGGCGGTCATACGTGGGATGTGTGGCGGGATGCGATCAAGTATCATTTGCTGTTTTTTGATGCTTATTTTAAGTCTTGATCGCTGTAGAACTTTGACCTTAAAACAGCATATTTAAATCAAGGTTCAACATTTAATTTTTGATTTAAAGAAAAACGTTTAGATTTACAAAAGTAAAACGTTTTAGTGAAAACGATATCGAGATCGTTTGCGTTAAAAAGCATGCAAGTATAAAAAGTTTTAAAATTTTAGAATTATTGAACTACAACGATTGTGTAGTGCGACGATTTTAAAAAACACATATTCAAATAGTTTAAAATGAATAAAACACAAGCAACTCCGGTTGTACCTAAAAAATTACTACTTCCTTTTATTTTGGTGACCTCGTTATTCGCCCTTTGGGGTTTTGCAAATGCGGTTACAGATCCTATGGTTCAGGCCTTTAAAAAGGTGTTAGAGTTGTCCAATTCACAAGCCGCTTGGGTACAGATGGCTTTTTACGGAGGATATTTTTGCATGGCGCTTCCGGCCGCTTTATTTGTACGTAAGTTCTCGTATAAATCTGGAGTTCTGGTTGGTCTCACGCTCTACGCCGGCGGCGCCTTATTGTTTTACCCGGCAGCAACTACCGGACTTTTCTGGTTTTTCTGTTTGGGCTTGTATATTCTAACCTTTGGTCTGGCGTTTTTAGAGACTACAGCAAACCCTTATATCTTAGCGATGGGTGATCAAAAAACGGCAACCCAACGTTTGAACTTAGCACAAGCTTTTAATCCCGTAGGATTGATCGTAGGCTTACTCGCGGCAAAGTTTTTTGTACTTGATCTATTGCAGTCTGATGATGTTGAGAACTTTTCGGCTCTGCCCGAAGCACAAAAGTTATTGATCAAATCTGCAGATCTGATGGTAATTCGTAATCCATACGTGATCTTAGGTCTGGTTGTTTTAGCGATCTTGATTCTTATCGCCGTAAATAAAATGCCTCAGGCTAAAGGAGATGGGGAAATACCTAGTGTTAAAGATACTTTTGCAGAGCTTTTTAAAAATAAGAAATATACGCTTGGCGTACTTTCTTTGGTGCTGTATATGGGCGCGCAAATTGGCTGCTGGACCTATATTTATCAATATGCCGAGTCTAAAGGAATTTCCAGTTCTACCGCTGCAAATTATCAATTAGGAGCTTTTGTTTTGTTCACGGTGGGGCGTGCTATAGGTACCTATTTACTCAAGTTTATGAGTTCAGGGAAACTCCTGAGCTATTTTTCAGCTCTTGGTGGGGTATTCACCTTAGGAGCTGTGATTTTAGAGGGAACCGTAGGACTCTATAGTTTAGTGATGGTGTCCTTGTTCCTTTCGGTAATGTTCCCTACGATTTACGGGATCGCTTTAGAAGGTTTAAAAGAAGATCAATCAAAAATTGGTGCCGCAGGTTTGGTTATGGCCATTGTAGGTGGCGCGCTTTTACCAAAACTTCAAGGAATGATTATCGACCTTGGCGGCGTTGGTGTTAACGATATCACTGTTCTAGGCCTTTCTGAAATGAACCTTTCGTTTTTCCTGCCGGTGCTTTGTTTTACGCTTATCGCGATCTACGGAATCTGGATTCATAGAAAACATAACATTGCCGAAACAGTTTAATGTAGCTAAACCCTAACTTTAAGGAATAACCACTGAAGCCTTTTTGATGAAAAACTATATAGCGGTACTTTTTACTTTAGTATTGGCCTTTACGAGTGTTGCGCAAGAGTCATTAACAGATTATGTCAATGTATTTTTGGGAACCAGCGGTGACCACGGGCAAATGTCTCCTTCGGCGACTACGCCGTTCAACATGATGAATTTAGGCCCGCAAACCAATCCGCATCAACATACGGGTTATGAGTATTATGCAAAGCAGTTTGACGGTTTTACACATACTCGAATGGAAGGCGTGGGCTGTACAGGTAGCGGAGGTAATATTCTCATAAAACCCATTTTAAATGCTGAAGTAGCTACCAAGCTTATCAAAAAAACGCAAGATGCGGTTCCCGGTTTTTACCACGTGAATTTTGAAAATGGAATTGACGCTAAACTCACCGTAGCGCAAAATTTAGGGATGCATCAATACCGCTTTCCTAATGCCAATAGCGGACTGTACATCGACCTTTCTTTTGCGCTGAGTAATCGTTTTGTTGCTGAAACACACGAGATACGCCGAAACTTGATCTCGGGATATATTGACACCAAAACTACCTGCCACGCCGGAACCTATCGTATTTATTATGCGATTAAATTGCCTGAAGAAGCACAAATTCAGAAAGTAGGGGAGCACCAATTGCTCGTCAAAGGATTGGGAAAAGCAGCAGCAGTTCAAATTGGTTTTTCTTCAGTAAATGAAGGCTATGCTAAAAAACGCATTACTTCAGAAGATTTTGAAACTTTAAAAGAAAAGGCTTCAGCAAGTTGGAATGCTTATTTGAACAGTATTGAAGTTTCAGGAGAAGAAGATCGCCTGAAATTATTTTACTCGCTGTTATATCGAACTGCGCAATCTCCGTTTTTAGTTTCCGAAGAAGACGGCACGTTTAGAGCTACAGATGGTTCTGTGCAAAATGAGGATTATAAAGTGTATAACGGTTGGGCAATTTGGGATAATTACCGCGAGCAGTTGCCGTTTTTATCCTTAGCGCATCCTGAAGTCTATCAGGATATCACGACCAGTATTGCCAATTTATACCGTTTTGGAAAAAAGAATTGGGCGACAGAGCACGAGACTTCACCTACGGTACGCACAGAACACGCGATGGTTGTACTCCTCGATGCTTATAAAAAAGGTTATGACGTCGATTTTGAAGCTATCAAAGATTCACTGCTTTATGAAGCAGATCATTTAGATTTTGGCGCTCCTGATAAAGCTTTAGAGTCGTCTTACGATCTCTGGGCGATGAGTGAAATTCTTCAAACTACAGGAGACCAAACAGCGGGTAAAAAGTATTTGGATAAAGCCTTAGATTATAAAGCCTATTGGGACAAAGATTTTAAAGATCTGTCAAAAAATGATGTAGATCGAATGCAAGCACGCGGCTTGTATCAAGGGACGATCTGGCAATACCGCTGGTTTGTGCCTTGGGATGTTAAAGGTTTACAAGAATTAGCAGGTGGTGCCGAAGCGTTTGAGAACCAATTAGATCAGTTTTTTGAAGAGTTTAATTACAATCACGCCAATCAGCCAGATTTGCAAGTTCCGGGATTGTACAATGCGACCAGTCAGCCTTGGAAATCACAAAAGCTGTTTAGAGAAATTCTTTTAGACACCGTGGTGCAAACCTACTTTAACGACAACAGCAAAGGGATAGATCCTTATGTGGGGCGCATTTATCAAAATAAACCCAAAGCCTACTTGCGTACGATGGATGATGATGCAGGAACGATGTCATCGTGGTTTGTGCTGCATAGTATGGGGCTTTCTGTGGCAAATGTGGGAAGTCCGGTTTACTATCTTACAGCGCCTATTTTTAAAGAAGTAAAACTGAATCTTGCTTCAGGAAAGACCTTTAGTATTTCAGTAAAAAATTATGACAAGGAGCATTTCTATGTAAAATCGGTAACCCTTAATGGAAAGGCTTTAAACCGAAATTGGCTCACGCATGAGGAGTTGACTTCCGGCGGAAACTTGATCATCGAAACAGCAGCTACGCCCAATGAAGATTGGGGGACCAAAGATAAGTTTATATCAAAAGTTGAATTAAACTAGTGTGTGTGATAGCGAGGCTTCTTAACTGAAGTCTCGCTATTTTTTTGTCTTATGCTATATCGATTGCGTATCTTTAAACGTATAACTAACAGTTAACTAAAAAACCGTATTTATGAATACTATAGTATCTAAGTATTTAGTCTTGTCAGCACTAGGTTTGCTGGTTTTTACAGGCTGTAAAAATGAATCAGAAACGGCAGATGAGCCTTGGCAAAACTTGTTTGATGGAGCTTCACTAGACGGCTGGAAACAACTCAATGGCAAAGCAGATTATAGCATAGAAGGCGACGAAATCGTAGGGACAACTGTGGCTAACACGCCCAATTCGTTTCTTACAACGACACAGGATTATGGAGATTTCATTATGGAATTGGATTATAAAGTTGATCCTTCGATGAATAGCGGTATTCAAATACGCAGCCTTAGTACGCCAAAGTTTAGGAATGGACGCGTACACGGCTATCAGATAGAAATCGATCCTTCAGAGCGTGCTTGGAGTGCTGGTATTTATGATGAAGCCCGCAGAGGTTGGTTGTATTCATTAGAGAACAATCCTAAAGCACAACAGGCTTTCAAGCAAAATGAATGGAATCATTACCGTGTGGAAGCTTTGGGTGATACGTTAAAAACTTGGATCAATGGGGTTGAAGCGGCGCATCTGGTAGATGATCAGACCGCTTCAGGATTTATTGCATTGCAAGTTCACGCGATAGGCGCTGAAGATGAACCGGGGAAAGAAATACGATGGAAAAATCTAAAGATCATTTCAGAGAATCCGCGAGAATACAGTAAACAAATGAGCTTAACTGCTTTTAATACTAAAAATAATCTGACACAAGCAGAAGCAGCATCTGGTTGGCAACTGCTTTGGGACGGAAAAACCACAAAAGGTTGGAAAGGAGCAAAGCTTGAAACTTTTCCTGAGCAAGGGTGGCAGATCGAAGACGGCATGCTCACGGTTATGGAAAGTGGTGGCGGAGAGTCTGAAGCCGGTGGAGATATTGTCACCAAGAATAAGTATGAAGATTTTGAACTGAAAGTGGATTTTAAAATTACCGAAGGTGCTAACAGCGGAATCAAATATTATGTAGATACAGACCTGAATAAGGGTGAAGGTTCTTCGATAGGTTTAGAATATCAGATTTTGGATGATGCACGGCATCCTGATGCCAAATTAGGCAATCACGAAGGTAGCCGCACTTTAGCTTCGTTGTATGATTTGATTCAGGCTGATCCTATTAAACCGGTAAACCCTATTGGCTCTTGGAATACTGCACGCATTGTGAGTAAAGATGGTAAAGTTTCGCACTGGCTTAATGATGAAAAGGTGTTAGAGTACGATCGCAGTACAGATGCTTTTCTTCAATTAGTTCAAGAAAGTAAATACAAAGACTGGCCGGGATTTGGGACCTTAGAGCGCGGCAATATTTTACTACAAGACCACGGAAATCGCGTATCCTTC
>Ga0114910_1000280_pt1 | contig 27012 bp, 34 predicted proteins | sample MalvireepMed_908_FD_83500 | JGI IMG/M metagenome (GOLD analysis project Ga0114910, IMG submission 83500) | Marine viral communities from the Global Malaspina Expedition - Malaspina viral metaG DeepMed_908 | ecosystem: Environmental > Aquatic > Marine > Oceanic | place: Mediterranean Sea...
ATTATTTATTATTAATATACATAGTGACTTCAAAGCCGAAGCGGATGTCACTGTATTCTGGAGTTTCCCATTTCATGATATTGCCCTCTAGTTATTATTCACCTATTTTTATATATGCAGGTTCTATGCCAAACCCTCAAAGCCAATAAGACCATAGTTTTTAAAATTTTTCAAATAATTTTTTGGCTGTTAGCAACCATTTTGCAAGGGGGGTGTTTCACGTGAAACAGGGGTGGGGTTCGATTTTTAAATTTTTTCTGATCGTTTGAGCAAATTTAAGTGTAAAGGGGTTGGGTGAGATGTTGGTGAGATTGGGGTGATGGGGGAGAGGTGGGTTCGTTTAGATGCTTGATTTCACTAATGAACATCTGGCTATGATAACCTTTTGTTCCGAACAAAGTTCTTGACACTGTCTATTTTCCTGTTAGTGTCTTATTTGTAGCGAGCAATCCCGCTTGTTATTAATCAATGGAGTAATTAAAAGATGAATAAACTAAACGATAATACAGCTCGCGAACTTCTGGGTATTACAACCAAAAGTTCGTTGTATCTGAATCAAGCTCAGTTAGCCGCGTGTACTGCTATGGGTAATATAGCAGGTGAACTTGAGATAACTCAGGGGCAGTTATATGTTAAGGAAATAGAGTTAGCCTGTGCGTTCTATAACATAGTAACCGACGGCGGTAAGGTTGAGCCTGACTTTAATGTATGGACTCAATCGCGTAAGTTAGTTACAAAATTATGTGTAGATGCTCACGGATTAAGTGAGGATAGAGTACGTCACATAATAGGTAAGGCTATTAAGTTACTTGCTGAGGGTGTTCTTGATTGCAGTTTAGATAGCGCTACCGCAGGTGAAGTACTGGTAGCAACGAAGCCTGCAAAGGCAACACCTGATGCGGTTCGAATGAGCGCAAAACGTGCCGCGTTGGTTGAGAAGTTTGAAGGAAAATCCGATAGCGATTTAATGGCTGAAGCTCAGGAACTTGGTAATACAGGTAACTATGCAGAGGCAGGCGAATTTGCTAAGGAACTAGAATCTAGGCAGAAAGCCCAAGCGAAAGCAACGGCAAAAGCAGAACGTTCTGGTAGAACTGAGCTTAACAAAGAGGTACGCGGCGGATTGAAAGACGCGTCCACTGAGTTAGCGGCTTACATGGCATGGCTCGTAAAGCATGAAGATAGTCAGGCTGAGTTCATAGCTCAACAGATTAATGCTTGGAAAGAACATACAAGTTAATTAATCTACGTAGTTAATTAAGCCCCACTTCGGTGGGGTTTTTTTATGCCTGCAATCGAACTTTTGGTTATCCTAGCCATTTGTTCACTTGGTCAGCTTTGTTCTCTGTTACCTTCCCTCACTATTATCTTAACTGTACGGTCATAAGGGAGTAACATGTACGGTCATAAGGGAGTGTGATGCGCTGAACTGGTTTGGTTTGAGGGAAGGTCAACGAAGCTAACATCTGGTCATGATAGCCACTTGTTCACTGAGTTAACTTCGCGACATTGTGTCGCGTTATTGTCAAGTTAACTTCGTTATACTGCATTGCACAATGTGTAATTTTGTAATAATAGGTGTAATTTTATAAACCCAGTGGTAGCAAGGGTTTCAGCTGTATTATTACATTATTACATTATTACACTAAATAAATTAGCTTTGGGTAATAAAAAAATGATCAAGATATACCATCTGTATATTCTTCGTTATCTTCGTTCAAAGAAGATACGCAGTGCAGAGTTCTTCCCAAAAACGTGTAATAATGTAATTTTACTTACTTATCATGCACTTAAGGTGTAATGATACAAAGCTAACAAAGCTCAAACATGTAATTTTACTTACCTTTCATACACTTAAGGTGTAATTTTATACCAAGCTAACTTTGTACATTTAGTGGTAATTCAAGCACTTAATAAAATTACACATTTCAGGCTCGATTCGACAATATGTCGTTCTCACCTCGTTAATCACCTAATACGACAAAATGTCTATACAGAACGTATATTTATTTATACCATCTGTATAGACAAAATTGTACCTTTTATACCATCTGTATATACCATCTGTATAACATTTTACGTTGGACCAATTCACTTCCCCAAAATATGTTCGCCCCAGTTTCGCGACAAAATGTCGAACATTATATTTGACAATGTCTATTATTCTGTTAGTGTCATATGTGAGGGGAGAAGTTATAAATGTTCGCCAGTGCGGACTTTATACACCTCGAACAAATGGTTATGTTAGCCATTTGTTCACACTCATTTCGAGTGATGTAAGAGGCAGATACATGGACTCAGTTAACTTCTCTCCATTGACTGGAACGGACACCGTAAGACTTACATCACTCACTTTTAAACGGAGAGAACAAAATGAAAAGCACAAATCCACAACAACTTATGCAACAAGCCGAATCGAATCCTGCATCAATAAATTATTACAATGGGGCGGTTGAAGTAATCATTACCGCAACTATCGCTCGATTTCCAACGGCTGAAGATTGCAAATATATTGGCGACGACCTCGAACAATCTTTGAGCTATCTGAAAGCAAACAGTAAATACTTTGATGGAAGGCACAAATTATCTTTACATTGGCAAGGTAAGAATGAAGATGACAAGTTCATACCGCTCCAAATTTGTGTTGGCTTGCCTGACGGAATGGGCTTACCTGTTGAATGGTTCAATATCAGAGAATGTAAATACTAAAAAGGGGAAACAAAATGACTGTATCAACCACAGAGCACAAGATGCTCGAACTCGCAGGATATTTCTACCACTCAACTAATACATGGACAGCACCCATGTGTGTCCTTCAGGCATGTGCAGAATATAAATTGTCTTTAGCACCACATATGTTACGACTGTTCACCTTACACCTCACACGAGGCATAGACATAGCCACAGCGGAAGGAGTTGTATCATTCCATGAAATGCACACAGTGTAGTAACGAAGTTAACAATGCCAGACATGACTTAGGATATGACACGTGTATGCCGTGTGGCGAGACAGAGGCTCGACTGAGAGTCCACTGTGTCGTACCCATGCACAAGTCTAATTATGTTGTCATTACCAATAAACAAGACCTTAAAGGAATCAACAACAAAGGAGGGTTCCACAAATGAGAAAATCTAAAGAAGCTAAGCAGAATGACATAGAACGCAAGAGATTATTACAGGCATGTGCAGAATATGAGCGGCACACATTCGTAATAAACGTGAGGCTAAGAGCAGACGCAGTAATTAACAGCAGTGAAGATGCTAGGTTGACCAACATGGCGGCTGATTACTGGGCTGAGAGTGGTTTAAATAGGGAGGGTTGGTGAAGAATGCGGAACAAACTCAAAAGACTTAACACCCATGAGAGAGGGCAAGGTTGGCATTGGTTAAAATTGCATCTTATGTATTTGTCTAAAAACAATACAAAACCACACGGCTACCAATACGATAGTAGTATTGCTAAGTGCAGGCTCATAAACAGTGTTCTCGATCAAAATAGATGGGAGAGAAGTATAAGAGGGTATATAGGTCAGGAAGTGAGAGATAATTTATACCCACATCAACTATGGAGAGTTACCCAATGGGCGCAGGGAATTGAGCATCAATGGGATTGGGACAACCTGCCATTTCCTAAGAAGGTTATTGCCTATTGCCGTAAAAACTATGGGGCAACTCAGGAGCCTGCATTTTTGACTGAGAAAATACTTAAGAAGTACAAACCTAAACGTAAAGTTTTTAAATTGAGGAGATAATCATGGGTAGATATTACTCAGGCGATATCGAAGGGAAGTTCTGGTTTGGTAGCCAAAGCAGTGATGATGCGGATAACTTTGGTGTAACAGGTACACCACCTGACTCACACTTAAACTATCACTTCAGAGAAAAAGATTTACCTAATATAGAAAAAGGTCTTGAGGTATGTGAATCAACCTTGAACGACCTGAGTCCTTTTCTATTAGAAATATATCATGAGCACAACTTCTGTAAATCAAGCACGGAGTGGAAAACCATGTATGACACTCCACCGCCTAAACTTACGTTCCCTGCAAATACGAGCTTGAAAACTAAACTGCGATCGCAAAGTGTACTGCTGACTGAAGACCAAATAAACCTAGCAACAGAAGTATATGCTCGGTTGATACTGGGCAGAAAGATTTACATGAAGGTAGTAGAAGATGGTGAATGCTTCTTTGAAGCAGAACTTTAACCAGAACATTTGGCTATCCTAGCCATTTGTTCATAACTTAGGAGAGATGATATGGGATTCTTTTCAGACACTGCACTTGTGCCACACTTTAAGGGTTATCAAGATGTAGTTGATAGATTTAACAGCGCTAAGCACATACGCAATAGCAGTGAAAATGAAAGACGATTGTGTGACAGCGGAATGGATAGTGATAAAGATAAGAACGGCAGGCGACAGAAGCATAAGCTTTTAAAACGTGTTCCGATTACGGCAGATTGTTATGGCGAGCAAATGTATGAAGTGTCTCTTCATGATAATACTATTGTTGAATACCACCCCACTTACTATGCCATAAACATGTGTGGTTGGAACAGCACTAGCACCATTGGTATGTTAGAAAAACTTACAGGGAGTGAGATACATCCGTTTAACCCACATGCCTATGCACCCAAGGGATTCCCTACAACCACAGAGAAAAGAGACCACCGCCGAGGTTATCGCACACCTAAAGTAACTGTAAGATTTAAACGTTGGGAAATGAAAATTCCAGTTACTACCCTCACCAGTGCGGTTGCTGTGTGGTTTCCAGAAGGTCGAGCAACGAACAGAGTGTTGGTAGGACGAACCGAGTTTAATGATTCTGTATCAGGGTATCTCATTGACGACTCAAAAAAATACACGTTTAACTACGATAACACCCCCATTGACACTAAACAGTTTGCTGAGTTTCACAAGTGCAAAGTTAACAGAAAAGAACTAAACAAAGTAAGGAAGGAGGTAAAACCTTTTGTAGATTATGTTAAGGCTACCCTCACACTAACTTCAAACGATGGAGGTAAGTCTGTGCCTCAAGAGTCATGCGGCTTAAGAGAGACCCACACGGGTGAAGTAATTAGTGATTACATACACAACCTCAAGGCTTCAGAAATGTACAGCCTCATATATTTTTACTGTCAGTTAAAAAAATCTAAGGAGGTTAAAAATTATTTTGATTCGATAGATGAAGGTAGGTTGTGGGCAGAAATGCTTGACGCGCTAAAAATAGAGCACCATATACCATACAGGTCGATTGTTTTTATCGAAGACATAATGTGTGACCTAGATAAGATTATGAAACACGCTAACCCACGTACATTAGTACGAGTTAGTTAACCTGAACTTCTGGCTATTGTAGCCAAAAGTTCGCAACTTAAAAGGAGAATGTAATGGAAACAACCATTAGTTTAAAAGAAGCAGAAGAGTTAATTGCCCAAGTGGGTAAAGATTTAACTGTACACCTCAGAGGACAACCAGGAATTGGTAAGTCCACACTACTAACTACACTAGCCAAGAGATTCCCTGACTACGAGCCAGTCTACATTGACTGCGCAGACTTAGACTTGGGTGACTTGGCTATGCCTGCCATGAATCATGAGTCAAAGACCACAGCATTCTACCCAAATGAAAGGTTTGCAATTCATAAAGGTAGACCTGTGCTTGTGATGCTTGATGAGATAACTAAAGCATCTGAGCCTGTCAAGAATATGCTGTTGCCTGTGATGCTTGAACGCAGACTAGGAGCAGTGGAGTTTCATCCTGATAGCATAGTGTTTTCCACAGGTAACCTTACGACTGATGCTGTGGGTGACAACATAAAAGCACATGCTAAGAACAGGATTAGTCAGGTAACAGTGCGCAACCCTAATGACACTGAATGGTGTGCGTGGGGTGGAGATAATGATATAGCACCAGAGATATTGGCTTGGGTTAATCAGTTCCCTCATTGTCTTGCGTCTTACACGGATAAGTCACAGGCTGAGAACTTCTATATCTACAACCCTGCTAAACAACAAGATGCGTTCGTATCACCACGTTCATTAGCTAAGGCTTCATTCATAGTCAAAACAAGACATGAACTAGGAGACAATGCCACGATGGTAGCACTAGCAGGGACTATCGGTGAAGCCGCGGCTCGTGATATGTCTGCGTACTTTAGCCTCGCTGATGCACTACCTACCAGAGAAGCTATCTACAACACACCAGAAAAAGCGAAGTTGCCTGATGACCCCGCGGCCAGAGTTATTCTAATCATGCGTGAGTTGCAGGCATACAACAAGAAAACCTTTCAGGCTGTTACTCAATACTTAGAGAGACTACCTAAAGAGTTACAGGCTCTGTTCTTTACTTCGATCATGAATTCCCAACATCAGTATGAAATATCGAAACTAAAATCATTCACAAACTGGGTAAACAAGAACCACCAATTTTTATAGGAGAATAAATTATGAGTAACGAAAACTTAACTACTAAGCAACGTACAGCTTTATATCTAGCAATAGATGATACTAAATATGCGTATCGAGATAAATTTGACGATATACCTAAGGTACATACTGAGATGGCAAATTCTATATTGTGGGAATCCTTAGGACGTTATTACTTTCTCGGTCAATATACCTTTGATAAGGCATTAAAATATGCTGAATCAGAGGCTAGTGATTACTTAATGAAATACTCAGGGGAGGATAGTGATGGCGAAGCTAACTAGACCAGAAGATAGGGTTACTAAGGCACACATTCGTATCATGACCAGTCCTGAGTTCTGTATGTTCTCAGGTGTGTTGTCAATAGGGGATATAACTTTTAGCAGAGATATACCTACCGCGTGTACTAATGGACGTGATGTTATCTATAACCCTGACTTCATAGACACGATGAATGATAAGGAGCTTACGTTCGTGATACTTCATGAAGCTATACACAAAGCCTTTCAACATATGACTATGTGGGAAAAGCTGTTCAAGGAAGATGCTAGGTTGACCAACATAGCGGCTGATTACGTAGTTAACAGCAGTATTGTGGAAGCTGACCCCAAGAAAGCGCGGTGTGAAATGCCTAGTAATGCTCTGTATGACAAGAAATATGATGGCATGACAACAAAGCAAATCTTTGAGCAGCTAAAGAAAAACCCTCCTCCACAGGGAGGTAAGGGAGGTGAGGGTAAAGATGGGGATCAAGAGACTTTGGACTCACATGACTGGGAAGGTGCTAAGAAAATGTCTGAAGCGGAGAAAACAAAGACTCAGAAACAGATAGACCAAGCACTGCGCCAAGGAGAAGTAATCAGAGGAAAACTCGGAGGAAATACTAACAGAGGAGTTAAGGAGTTACTCGCGCCACAAGTGAACTGGCGAGAACAGCTACGAGAGTACGTCACCACTGTGTCCAAGAGTAAAGATGAAACTTCTTTTAAGCGACCACATAGGAGGTTTATAGGTCAGGATATTTATATGCCTTCTATGATAGGTAACTGTGTAAATAAAATAGTTATCGCGGGAGATTTGTCTGGCTCTATCAGTAAGGAAACAGAACGTAAGTTTCTGACTGAGGCAATACAAGTCTGCAAGGATGTTAACCCTAAGAGCATTGACCTCATTTGGTGGGACTATGAGGTGCAAGGACATGAGGTCTACATGGAGGGAGAGTATGACACTATCTTAGAACGCACCAAACCAAAAGGTGGGGGAGGAACTCGTGTTGGGTGTGTAAACAATTTTATTAAAGATAAAAGGTTAGAACCTGATGTTGTAATTATTCTTACTGATGGTTATGTGGAACACGACTGGGGTGGTGATTGGAAGTACCCAACGTTATGGGCGATTACAAGTAAGTATTGTGATTCACCGCACGGTAAATCAATTTATATAGACGAGTAACAAACGAACAAATGGCTATTGTAGCCAAAAGTTCAAGGAGGTGAATATGTATTTTGTAACAATTTTATGGGGTGAAAACCCTAGTAAATATGAGGAACCAGAACAGTATTACTTTAACACTGAGCAAGAACGAGAGGCATTTATGTCTGGAGTAAACACTGCGATGGGGTGGCAAGACTATGACGTGCAGTTTCATAGTACTCCAAAGAAATTTAAACACGAAGAGTTTGATAACTATAAAGGAGAAGAGTAATGAGTGAAATAGAGAAAGCAACGGAGCATATGCTCAAGATAGTAGAAATACTTAAAGGTGTCGATAAACGACTAAAAAATCTGGAGGGTAACAAGATGAATATAGAAGGTGTAGACGCGCAACAAATAATTGATGGGATTAGAGATAATCTGGACTATGGTGAGATAGCAGACCATATAAACCCATCTGATGTTGCTGAGCACATAGATCAAAATAGTATAGTAGAGGATGTAGCACAATACTATGGCGCAGAAGGTATAGCTGAACACATAGATGTAGACCAAGTGGCCGAGCACGTGGAGGTTAATTACAAAGCATTGGCTCAGCATTTAATAAAAGCTTTTATGGGTGGTAAGGAGGATAAGTCATGAGTTCAATAAAAGTAACAGAGAAAGCATTAGAGTTTCGTACACCAAATTGCTATACGCAAAATGGTGATGAAGAAGGAATGAAATGTCGTTGGTATGACGACGTGCATGAGCAGATGGAAATGTTATTTGATAAATGGTTAGAGGAACACCCTGAGTTTAAGGACGCAGACCTTTTTCCATACAACACTAGAGTAGTCTTTGATATTGGAACCAATGAGGAGGATAAGTCATGAGTGATAAAGAAACATTATTAGGAAATTCTCAAGTTAATAAATGTAGTGACGTCGCTACCAACAGCGAAAAGAATTCAGTAACTATTCTATGGGGTCAAGCATTACGTAAAGATAAACCTGACACGTATGAATTTGATACAGAGGAAGAACTTTATGCATTTCTGCATGGAGTTGAGGAGAGTTCTGGGTGGATGGAATATGAAATCTTGTGCGAAATGAGTGATAACACGTGGCAAAAAGATAGTGATGGCACACGTATGGTGGTAACGAGTGACGGCAAATGGAGAGAGGAAGAGGAGGATAAGTGATGGACTATGTAGACACAAAAGTATTTTGGAAAACTATAGCACTAATCAAATCAGTAGGAGATATAACTGAGGAGAGAGGTACTTTAGATTCAGGTAAAAAGAGTGGGATACAACAGGTATTTTATAAAGATGGTGAGGGGATAGTAGTGGGGGAAGTTCTTCGTGAACCCCCCGACCCTACTAACCACTACATTAACTACACATACATAACAAGTAAACCAGAACTTTGGGAAAAAGTTAAGGAGGTATCATGAGTAAACACCCTGTAAGAATCTACCAAGAACAGATGGAAAAAGATGGTGGGTTTGAAGAATGCGAGGAGCATATTGAACTTCTAGAAGATTGTTATCCTGGGTACGTAGAAGATGATGAACATTCTGAACAACAATATGAAATGGTATTTGAAGATAAAGTACAAGAAGCTAGAGACTTACTCTATAACCACCCAGAATCTTTTGCAGAGATAATAGAGGAACTCAGAGCAGAGGATAGAGAATATGATTTTGATTTCGCTAAGGCTTTTATGGATAACTTGAAAGACTTACCCCATGCAGAGGAGGAAACAAATGTCATAAGGTCTCACAGCATAGTAATAAACATACGAAAAGCATATGAAAATTTGATAGACGCATATGCTGAAACATTAACCAGAAAAGAACTAGGAGGATAACATGAGCATAAACTTAGCATCGCAACATTTAAAGCATTGTATTGATGTTAGCATGACGTTTAATTGGAAATTATTTAGCGCTAGGCAACAGAAAAGTATCATAAAGCCTTTGAGAGAGGGTGTGGTAAAAGATAGCGAGTGCACGACAGCGCAACTAGCACGTCGTATCGCTAGTAAATGTGGTGTGCCTTTAATTAAAGTGTCGCAGTATGGACTAGAGATTCCATTCAATTCTCACTCACTTATTGATTTAACACACCCTGTTTGGAACGCGCTGATGAGGCACTATCTAATGTGTAAAGTTTTATGTCCCGACATCAGAGGATTAGATGAAAATATAGAAGAGTTGGAAAAACTCCTCAACTGTAAAGCATATCCGCATAGGCCAGAACAAAGTCGTTACAACTGGGATCTGTATTTTACATATGACAAAATAAACCCAAAAGTTTTTACGCAGTTTAAAAAAGATTTAGTTACTCCCGTCAAGCTTAAACCAGAAGACGCGGAGTTTTTAAATAGGTTAGAAAAAGGATTAGAATCAAACATAACCCTTTCTCTTGACCTTCACGGTTGGAATCATGATTACATAAACAGTGCAAGTATTACCAAGACAGCACCAAGTGGTACTAAACTATAAACTATAAACTAGGAGGATTCATTATGGAATCAGTAAGCATAGCATCAAGCGCAGTCCAAATAGATCTCAACATATCTACATGGACAGCACGTAAACTAGATAGAAAAGTTTCAGAAGAGATTGATGGAACTAAGAAAGCTAATACACGAGCAGGCAATTACAACAAGCACTTGCTCGCAGGCACTAAACAACTGAAAGACATTCAGTCATTGACTGGGGAAATAAGAAACTGGCATGTAAAGCAGACACTTCCTTGGTCTGACAATGGTACGCGGTTGTTACCAATGAGTAACTTTTTTAAATACAAGGAACAGCTAACTGAGTATCAGCATCAGTTTGATACTAAAGTGCAACAGCTAGTGCAAGACTATCCTCAGTTAATAAGTCTTTCAGCTTTTAACTTGGGTGAGTTATTTAATCGAGACGATTACCCTCCCGCGGAGGAAATTGAAAGTAAATTCAACCTGAGCTACACTATTATTCCCGTGCCTGAGGCAGGAGATTTTAGAGTAGATATTGGGAACGACATTCGTCAAGAACTTGAGACTCAATATGAGGATGCTTATCAACAAAAGGTGGAGACAGCTATGAGTAGTGCTTGGTCTAGACTACACACCACATTAGAAAATATGGTGGCAAAACTAGCCGACCCCCGATGGAATGAAGAGGACACTAAGAACCCTCAGGTTTATGATTCGTTCATAGGCCATGGGATGGAGCTAACCTCTCTTCTGACAAGTCTTAACATTACAAATGATAATGACTTAGAGCAAGCGAGAATAGGTCTCGAACAAGCATTGGCAGGGGTTCAACCTGACATGATTAAAAACCAACCTTACGTCAGAGAAAAGTTACTCAAGGATGTTCAATCCATTAAGGACTTAATATGAAGGTAATAAAACTGACTGATGAAGATGATGCTGACTATCTTAGGAAAAAAGAAAGGGTAGCCATAGGAACGTTAAAACTAGCAGGAGACGGTTCTTATGTTAAAGGTGTAGGTATGCGTGATGGGGACTTCTATTTACTAGAGGAGACATCCGAAGACTCTGAGTATATGGCTTTTATAGGTGAAGTTGATCCTACACAGCGCCAATGGTTAGTTGATACTATACTGACGAACGGTACAAAAAACACATTAGACATAGACTTACCTCCTATTCCAGAAGGTAGCACTCTTGTTTTCTTCAAAAAAATACGCCGTAAAAAGTGCTTGTTCAGAACTTTATGGGACTTCACGATTGTAGAGAAAAGTTTGTTTTAAACGAACAAATGGTTATCATAGCCAAAAGTTCTATGTTTATGTGATGAGTAAAAAAGTTACAGAGAAGTGGGTAAAGCGCCAAGTGACCAGTCGGTTAAAAGAGCTTGGCGCTTACTACTTCTTCCCTGTGGCAAGTGGGTACATGTCCTCTGGTGTACCTGATATAGTAGCCTGCTACAAAAGTAAATTCATAGGTATCGAATGTAAAGCCAACGGAAACAAACCAACCCCCCTCCAACTTAAAAACCTCAACGAAATAAAACTATCTTCTGGGATTTCTCTGGTCATTGACGAGAATAATCTAGAAGATGTTATTTCCAAGCTGCTAGAACTTTAACCCTTCTCCCATGACACATCAACCGATTCAATAAAAATCTCTAGTCATCTTATGACCGTACATGTTACACTACCTTCCCTTAAAAACCTTCCCCCATTATTGGAGTTAAAATTAAATGCGTAACTTAATAATAATTGATTTTGAAACCTACTACTCTAAAGAGTATGGTCTCAATAAGTTAACGACTGAAGAATATATAAGGGATGAAAGATTTGAGGTAATAGGGGTATCCATTAAAAAAGATAGTTTAGACCCTGTTTGGAAAAGTGGTACTCATGAAGAAATAAAAAATTTTTTGCTATCTTACGATTTAGAAAATAGTTTTGTTGTTGGCCACAATTTAAGATTTGATGGTGCTATTTTAAGTTGGGTATTTAATATTAAACCGAAAGGGCTTATTGATACTTTTAGCATGGCTTCCATACTGCATGGTTTAACAGAATCCCTATCCCTTAAACACCTTTCTGAGCTATACAGTATAGGCGCGAAAGGAAGAGAAGTGTTAGATGCCATCAACAAAAAACGTAGTAATTTCACAATAAAAGAACTAGATGCTTATGGTTTATATTGTTGTAATGATGTAAAACTAACACATGAACTTCTTTTAAAAATGATACCTTCATTTACAAAAGAAGAACTTAAACTTATAGATTTAACCATACGTATGTTTACCGAGCCTTCTCTACGAATAAACAAAACTTTACTCATAAAACATTTACATGAAGTAAAGGAAAACAAACAAAATCTTTTGAACAAAGCTAACGTAGATAAAAAAATATTAATGAGCAATCCTCAGTTTGCTGACCTACTAAGAACCCTACAAATTGACCCACCCATGAAAATAAGTCCCACCACAGGTAAACCCACATTTGCATTTGCTAAAACCGATCAAGGTTTTAAAGACCTCCTTGAGCACCCAGACGAGAAGATTCAAATCCTTGCTGGTGCAAGAATTGGTAACAAATCTACTATAGAAGAAACACGTACGGAAAACTTTATAAACATATCCAACAGGGGATTACTGCCCGTTCCGCTAAAATACTCTGGTGCTGTGGTAACTCACAGGTGGAGTGGTAGTGATGGCATAAATATGCAGAACCTTCCCAGGAGTTCACAGTTAAGACGAGCTTTATGTGCTCCACTAGGACATAAATTAGTGGTTTCAGATTTAAGCAACATAGAATTGCGTTTGGCTTACTGGTTTTCTAACTCCCACCAAAAAGTTAATCAAATAAAACAAGGTATAGACCTGTATACTCAATCCGCATCAGACATCACAGGAACACCTTATGACGAAGTGGATAAGGATTTACGTTATATATTTAAGGTAGTTAATCTATCTGGAATATATGGAGTTGGCCCTAATAAAATGCACAGCATCTTGACACAAGGGGGAGTACAAAAGGATCTCGATGAAGTTAAGAATATAGTGTACGCTTATAGAAGAAACAACCCAGAACTTGTTGAGGCTTGGTCAAAAGCTGAAGAGATGCTAACTGCTGTTATGAATGCCCAAGCATATAAAATGGGGGCGTCTGGTATTATTAGTAGTGTCCCTAAAAAAGGAATGTTGAAACCTAATGGTATGTTACTGGGACTCCCTAACTTACGAATACTAAAAAATAAAGACGGCCGAGAGTCGTGGGCATATGATAAAAAGTTAGGTAGAAAGATAATTCCAGAATATATTCACCCAGCCAAGACTTTTCAAAGATGTATTCAATCACTCGCTAGAGACGTCATAGGAGAGCACTTAATTTCTGTAGCTGGTAAATTTAAAGTGGTAATGACTGTGCATGATGAATTAGTTATTGTATGCCCTGATAATGATGTAGATAACTGTGTAGAATATGTAAAAAAGTGTATGACAACCGCTCCGACATGGTGTGAGGATTTACCTCTTGCATGTGAAATTGGTTACGCTGACAACTATATGGATGCTAAATAATGAAAAAATTTACTTGGTCTTATTCTAGTGCTACTACATTTGAAAAATGTCCTAAGCAATACTACCACCTGTACGTAAAAAAAGACGTTAAGCAAGACCCCAACCAAAAACATTTTTTATATGGTAACGAAGTTCACAAAGCCGCAGAATTATATGTTAGAGATAGTGTGCCCCTCCCTGATAAGTTTTCTCAATTTCAAGCGCCATTAGATAAATTAATTTCTATCCCAGGAGAAAAATTTTGTGAGCATAAAATTGGGCTAACGCAAACCCTTGAACCCACTGAGTTTTTTTCTGACGTCGTGTGGTGGAGAGGGGTAATTGATTTATTGATACTTGACAAAGACCAAAAGGTAGCTACAATTATAGATTATAAAACAGGAAAAAATAGTCGTTACGCAGACATGCGCCAACTATCTTTAATGAGTGTAGCAATATTCAAACATTTTCCTGGAATAGAAAAGATTAAGTCAGCATTATTATTTTTAGTGAGCAAAGAAGTTTTACGATCTGACTACAAAATTGAAAAAGTTGACGATATGTATAAAGAGTGGGGTTCATTGGTTAAGAGAATAAACCAAGCTTATGAAAGTGATGTATTTAATGCGTCCCCTAACTTTGCATGTCGTAGTTTTTGCCCAGTCGAACAATGCGCACACTGGGGCAAATGATGATTAAGAAAAGAAAAAGAAATTACCAAAAAGAAAATGAGTACAAGAAAAGACCAGAGCAAATAGCGGCGCGTGTAAAAAGAAATGCTGCTCGCAGACTACTCATACGAGAAGGTTTAGTAAAAAAAGGTGATGGCACACATGTAAACCATAAAGTCCCTTTAAGTAAGGGTGGTTCTAACGATAGGAAAAATCTAAGTGTTAGAGACGGAAAAAAGAATAGTTCCTATGCTAGAAACAAAGACGGTTCGATGAAAAGAAAAACTTAACATAAGAGGTCTTCATGACATTCTACATAGAAGCAAACATCGGTGAGAAAGAAAGATGCATCACGGTAGAAGCTATCACTGTAGAAGAAGCAGAAGAAAAAGCTCATAAGTTGTTAGGGGAAGGTTGTTTCATCCAAGCTGTTTCTACATTTCAACCATCACAACGGTCATAAGTTAGGGGAAGGTTATGCTAGATAGTCTATGCATTATATTTTATACGGCTTATTTTAAGTGGGCTGATGGTTCGTACAACCCTATCCCTCAAACGACAAACCGCATTGAGATTAAAACTGAAAAGCTTAAAACTTTATTATTGAAAACAAAAAACAATACTTGGTATGGAATTGTAAACGGTAAAATATTTTATGGAGAATTGCCTAAGTATAGAAACTACATTTGTAAGTTAGCTGATAAAGAACTTTTACCAGAGGTAGCTTATAAAAGACGTGCAGTTTTAGTAGAGAATTAAAATGCAGTATATAAAAGACTCTAACATTTTAAGACCTCCTACTCCTAAAGAAATAAAAGACCTTAGAACAGATACTGGGTTAACTGTTGCTCAAGCATCTAACCTAATACATAAAACAGCACGATCTTTTCAAAGATGGGAACGAGGGGATGGTGATATGCCCTTAGCTTATTGGGAGCTGTTTGAACTAAAATGTAAAGTTCTTAAAATGCGTGAAGGCGCTATGGTTTAAATGGAAGACTTTTATGTACCAAATGAAAAAGAAATTAAAGGGCACAGACTACGAGCGCAAATGACACAGGGTCAAGCGGCCAAGTGTTGTTGTGTAGCACAGGCTACTTGGGCCAGGTGGGAATCTGGTAGGAACAAAATGCCACCAGGTTTGTGGAAATTATTTTTAATTGAGCTTAAATATGAAAGTGATATTAAAGAAGTTGAAGAAGAAATACCGGCGACTTCTTTAGACGAAATAACTGAAACATGGGATCAAGATTATATTAGTCAATTAGAGGGACGTTAAAAATGAGTGAAGAAAAATTGTTAAAAATGGACGGATACAACAACTGCCTAATTGGAAAAATATCCGGGGCAGGCATGCCAGACAAATTATGTTACAGCTATGATTTAGTTATTAAAGAAAATATGAACATGGGTATGACACATGAAGAAGCAGTGGAGTACTTTGAGTATAATCAAAGAGGTGCTTATGTGGGCGAGCATACACCTTGCTTCCTAGAGAACATAGCATTTACAAATGAAGATCTATAAATGGAAATATATAAAGACAAAGCTTTAATAGTAAACACAAAAAACCCTAACCTTATACTATCTAGTATACCTAAAAGTAGGGTTTTAAAGTCTTATGAGAATGGTGTTTCACAAGTTGTAGTTAACTGGGGTATTGATGAAGTAATTACTTTATCTAAATTAGTTAAATGGCCACCTTCACCAATAACTAAAGACTATAAATGGCCCGGCATATACAAACCATTTAATCACCAAAAAGAAACAGCTGATTTTTTATCAGCTCATAAGAGAGCATACTGCTTGAGTGAAGCGGGCACAGGTAAAACCTCTGGGGTTATATGGGCCGCAGATTACTTGATGGAACAAGGTAAAATTAAAAGAATGTTAGTTGTATGCCCTCTATCTATTATGAAGGCCGCCTGGGAAGCAGATTTATTTAAGACTGCTATGCATAGAACTGTAGCCATAGCACATGGAAGCGCTGAAAAAAGAAAGAAAATTTTAGCTCAAAATACTGACATTGTTGTTATTAACTACGATGGCATTGAAGTTGTGCGAAAAGAATTAAAAGAAGGTAAGTTCGATTTAATAGTAGTGGACGAAGCTAACTACATTAAAACTGTTACAACTAAACGATGGAAATCACTTAACAAACTAATTGACCCAGACACATGGGTATGGTTGTTAACTGGTACACCCGCCGCACAATCACCGTTCGATGCATATGGATTAGCTAAAATGGTAAACCCCGTTGCTGTACCACGTTATGCCGGTACGTTTAAAGATATGGTTATGCAAAAAGTTGGTCAGTTTAAATGGATACCTAGATACAACGCTCAGGATATAGTATTTAAAACATTACAGCCTGCTATACGCCACACAAAAGAGGAATGCCTGGACTTACCAGATGTGCTGTACACGTGTAGAGAAGTAGAGTTAACACCCCAGCAAAACAAATATTACAAAAAACTTAAGAAAGATATGTATATGCAAGCGGCGGGGGAAGAAATAACTGTGGTCAATGCGGGAGTTATGCTGACCAAATTATTACAGGTTAGTGCGGGATCTATATATTCAGACAATGGTGAGACTATAGAGTTCGATATAAAAAATAGACTTACAGCGCTCAAAGAAATAATAAATGAAGCAACTCATAAGGTATTAGTCTTTTGTTCTTTTAGACATAGCATTAACAGGATTAAAGACGAGCTAAACAATAGCAATATAACTTGTGAGTCTATACATGGTGATGTGTCTATGGGCAAAAGGACTGAAATATTTAACAACTTTCAAACAACTCCGGACCCGCAAGTATTAATTATTCAGCCTCAAGCTGCTTCTCATGGGATTACTTTACACGCGGCTAACGTAGTAGTTTTTTGGTCGCCTGTGTTGTCAGTAGAAACTTACATACAATGTTGCGCCAGGGTTGACAGAGCAGGGCAACGTAACCCTATGACTGTAGTTCATCTGCAAGGTAGTCCAGTAGAAGAGAGAATGTATAAAATGTTGCAGGGCAAAATAGACTTACATACACAGTTAGTTGATTTATATAAGGAAGAAATAGGGGTTTGACATTGTAAAAATGTATGCTATGCTTTAGTTTTAATCAAAACGGGGGTAAATAAAGGTGAATGAAATAATGACAAGTACTAGAAGCGACGGTTTAAAAACAGTTGTAGAAATGGTTGAGATAAAAGCTATGACTGGCGAAGACATTGAACGGATTATGAAAGCCATCTTAGAATTACGTGAAAAAATAGCCACTCACGAAAATGAAGCAAAAAAAATGAAAAAAGAAAAATCAGAACTCGATAATATTCTTATTGAAGCTTGCCGTTATTTAAAAACTGATAGTCTTAAAAATAAAGTGGGAACACTCAGTAGACGAGTTAAAAAACGTTATTGGACTACAGATTGGCCAAGCATGTATAAGTTTATTAAAGACAAAGGCCTTATAGAGTTTATGGAAAAAAGGCTAAACCAAACAAATATAAAAGAATATATAGCTGAAAACCCTGATGAGTTACCACCAGGTTTAAGCTCATCTTCTGAATATACGGTGTCTATCCGTAAAAATAGAAGCTACGAGGAGGTAGAATAATGACAAGTGAAATAGATGTATTTAAAGACAAACCTACAGAAATGGTTAAAAGTAATAGAGAGGATGGGTTTTCTCATAACATAACTGGAAGCTCATCTACAAGCAAAAGGATTTCTATACGTAATAATTTATTTAGGTTAATTATTAACGGGGAAGAAATTAGCAAAAGCAATCAACGACACTTAGATGTGGTTATTGTAAATGCTTCTCCTTCTGTGCACAGGATGTTTTACCCTGAAGCATACAGACCGGGGACTAAATTATCTCCACCTTCATGTTGGAGTTCTGACGCTCAAGTTCCTGATAAAGATGTATTAGAACCACAGCATAAAGATTGCTCTGAATGTCCACAAAACATTAAAGGCTCAGGCCCTAATAACACTAAAGCATGTAGGTTTAGTAGACGCATAGCTGTTGTTATGGCAGATAATTTAGAAGGCGATGTATATCAATTAACTCTCCCTGCTCAATCTATATTTGGAACGGGTGATGATACTGGTAAACCATTAAATAAATATGCGGATTACGTAAAAGCAAATAAAGAAGCCGTAGGCTCAGTAGTTACTCGTATGTCTTTTGATGAAAACTCTTCCAGTACTAAGGTTAAGTTTTCGCCGGTCTCTAGATTATCGGATGAAGAATTTGAAATATCTAAAGGCCAGGGAGCTACTGAAGATGCTCAACGAGCTATTACTTTAACTGTAGTTAAAAGAGAGCCTGAGGTGGATGAAAAAGATTTACCTAAAGCTTTTAGATTAACTGAAAAAGATGAAAGCGATGAAATTGAAGCTGAGAAAAAAGAAGCAGTTGCTGAACCTGTTAAGAAAAAAACAAGTAGAAAAAAGAAAACTAAAACTGAAACGCCCCAAGGCGATATGTTTAAAGAGTCTGAAGACAAACCCGTACAAGACACAGGTGATGTGAGTCTTGATGATTTAGTATCTGATTGGGAGTAGGAGATAATATGAGAGGTTATTCACAAAAAGTAATTAATGATAATAAAAAAGCTACACCTGTAACACCCGGCATAAAGTTAGGTAAATTATGTATCAAACTTATGTACCCCGCGGCAGAGATAGCTAAAAAACTAAGTACATCTAGGCAATGCGTTTATAATTGGTTTTGTGGTAAGTCCACACCCAGTAAAAATAACATTGAAAAAATAAATCAGTTAATAAAAGATTTAACTGCTGAATATAAATGATGCCGCACCATGCAAATAAAAGAATTTTTACGCCATGTGTGGTCGGAACAGGGCTTCTATTGCGTTGTAGGTAAAGATCAACAGAATATTATTCACCCTAAATTTGTCAAAACTATTGACGAAGTAGAGAGACAAGCGCTTAAACTTTTAAAAGATAAACAAGACGTTTATTTTGCTTGCTCTACATGGGTTGAACCTACTGATAGAAAAAAGCCTAATGCTAAAGAACAACGTATCTTATGGTTAGATATTGACTGCGGTTATGATGAAAAGAAACGCCGCTGGAAAGACTATCGTACCAAAGAAGATGCTCTTGTTGCTTTACGAAAATTTACTGATGATACTAAATTACCAGCTCCTACATTAATTGATTCTGGGAGAGGTATACATTGTTATTGGTCATTCACTGAACCTGTAGACAAAGTGGTCTGGCTTCCTGTATCTCAAGGTCTTAAATTTTTATGCGTTAAGTATAGTTTTTATGCTGACCCCATGTGCACAGCTGATGTAACTCGTATACTCAGAATACCCAACACTAAAAATTTTAAAGACATCGACGACCCTCAAGAAGTCAAAGTCATAAAAACAGGTAAGCCAACTCCATTTGAAGAACTTGCGTCTCTTATACCAGTGCAAGTGGTAAAAGAATTTACACCGCGAAGAGAAGCAGATGCGGCCACCAAAGCATTACTAGGTAATAATTCATCTAGATTTAGAAAAATTATTGAGCGTTGTAAAATAGACGACGGGTGTGCGCAGTTACACCATATAATGACAAAACAACAAGAAATAGAAGAACCTCTTTGGCGGTCTGGTTTATCAGTTGCTGTGCATTGTGAAGACAAATCCATAGCTATACACAGTATTTCTAAGCTACATACAGACTACGATTTTACTAAAACCGAAGAAAAGGCTTATCAGATCCCCGCTCCGCACACTTGTAAACAATTTGAATCATTACGTCCTCCCGGCTGTAAAAATTGCTCACACAAGGGGAAAATCACTTCCCCTATACAACTGGGTCGCGTTATAGCTAGAGCGCGTGGCGCAGATAATATTATTGAAGCTAAGAGTGAAGCTCTAGATAAGATGGTTACTTATCAAGTGCCGGAGTACCCATACCCTTATTTTCGAGGAAAAAATGGCGGTGTATATAGAGTGATGCCGGACGACGATGAAGATGGTATTAAAATTTACGATTATGATTTTTACCTGGTTGAGAGGTTACACGATCCTAACTTAGGGGAATGCGCATGGTTTAAGTTACATCTGCCTAAGGATGCGGTTAGAGAGTTTATAGGCAGAACTTCTGAGTTAATGACTAGAGATAAAGCCAGACAAATTTTAGTTGATATAGGAGTTATAGCTCACGGAAAACAAATGGACAGCGTTATTAATTACATCGTTACAGCTATTCAAACACAGCAGAGAGCGAAAGAAGCTTCTCCTATGCATAAGCAATATGGATGGAATCCGGGGCCTGTTGAGTATAAAAACAAAATTTTGATTGGCAACAGAGAGATAAGTGCTTTCGGTATTAAATACGTACCTATAGCGGATGAATTGAACGAAGTTAACCCAACTTTACAAAAGCAGGGGAGCTATGAAGAGTGGCAAAAAGCAATAAGTATTTACGAACGACCAGGTATGGAGCTTAGGGCATTTGGTTTCTTCTGTGCATTTGGTTCTTTGTTAATGCCTTTCTTTGATTCCAGAGAAAAGTCAGCTGTTATTAATTTGTACCATCCAGAAACAGGCCAGGGGAAGACTACTATTCTTCAAGCTATGACAAGCGTTTATGGCAATCCTGATCTATCCGCCAAGCTTATTCAGTTATGGGGGGATACCGCTAACTCTATTGTACATAGGATGGGGTACATGAACAATTTACCGGCCGCTGTCGATGAGTTTACAGATGTTAAAGCCGGTGAACTGCATACCTTTCTTAAGTTTATGGCAACGGGACGAGGTAAGAATAGGTTAACCAGCGGTAGTGTAAATAGAGAAAGAGCTAATGACACTGTGTTTAATCTTATATGTTTAGTCTCTAGTAATACTGATTTTAGAAGCGTTATGTTTTCAGACCGAGCTAAGTCCAGTGGTGAAATGGCACGGTTTATTCAACTGCGAATAGAGAAAAATACTACCTTAACCAAAGAAGAAGCTGATACGCATTTTGGGAAGTTGTTTGATAATTATGGACACGCCGGGGAAATATACGCTCAATATCTTATAGCGAACATAGATAAAGTTAAAAGAGAACTACAACAAACACAAAGAAAAATAGACAAAGAATTAAACATTAAAAGTGAGGATAGAAAATACTCAGCTACATTGGCCGCTGTTTTTCTTGGCGCTATAATTTCTAAGAGCTTAGGTATTCATAACATACCTATTATGCCGGTGTATAAAGCTATAGCTAAAGAACTACGTAACTCTAAGATAGATTTAAAAGAAAGAGATTTTGATTCCTTACAAACACTTGGTAATTTTTTAAACGAGTGTAAAAGCAACACACTTGTTATAAATAGTAAGATTGACTCTAGAGCCGGGGTGTTAGAAGCACCAATACTAAGACCTACCCTTGATTTAAAAGTTCGTGTTGAACCAGACACTCACACTATTTATATACCAGTGTCTATTATGCGAGAGTATACTAACCAGATTAAAGTAGACTATAATGACTTTATTAAAGGATTAAAAAAAGCAGGTGTATTAAAAAGAGCATCACAAAATAAAACGCTTCATAAAGGGTTAGACATAAGTGCTCCAGCAGTAAGATGTTTATGGGTTGACAACTCTACTTTTGAAGACATACAACCAGAAAACCTAGATTTAGATATTCCTAAAAATGTTAACTAACGGTGTTGATTACCAAATTATGTGGCCTGAATTTAAACCAGGTACTTCTATTTTTATTCCGGCTATTGATGTTAAAGCCGCTATTAAAGCATTAAAAAAAGAAAGCAAACGTTTGGAGTTTAAGTTCGTGCATAAAATAGTAGTAGAGAATGGAGTAAAAGGTATAAGAGCTTGGCGACTTAGCTAGTCACCATAGAAAAAATCTTCTTCATCTTCATCATAGTCACTTTCTTCAATTAAACGATCTCTCATTTTTGGATCAAATGATACACCATGTACAGCTTCAAGAGCTTTTCTATCAAAAGTTTTTTTCGAGTTACGTAAAGTTGTTCCAGATATTGCAACTTCTGGATTTTTTTCATTAAATCTATTTATCTTGGTTTGTATTTTGTTCATTCCATTACTATCCCCAGCCACAGTAGCAAGGTAATAATTTAATAATAATTTAGTTCTAAGCCCTGAAACTTTTTTCTCTTTAAATTTCATAATAGCTACGCGTTCATAAGCTTGGCTTAAATCAGAATTGCTAAACCCAAATAACTGCATAAATAAATTATATGCGTTGGGATCGTCTACTATCTTAAGTCCTTTTCTGGTGGTAGCTCCCTCAGTTGCAAATCGAAAAGTTTTAACACCATTTCTAGCCCACGTAGGAATTATTTGTTCTACGCCTCTAGTAATATTTCCTTCATTTATATCCTCAATACCACGATCAATACCTGTTAATATTGACCAGCTTGGGCCTAAAAAGTGTTCTGCTATATACACAGCTTCACCTACTTCTTCTCTACGCCTTCTATCAGCGCGCCACATTAATCCTCTGAATCCAGTTCTAGCTCCTATATCAACATTAAAAGCAGCGGTTAAAGGCCCTTTGTAACCTACTTCGCCTATTGATTGTTTAACAAAATCATCTAATAAAAATGGATCTTCTTCATCATCTACTAATAACGAAGCTAACGCATCTGCGGCTCCATAAAAAGGTAACCCTTGAACCCCAGCAAACATATAAGCCATACCAGATATACCCATTAATTGTTTTCTAGCAATGTTCATTTCTTTTTTAGTTAATTTTCTTTTTTTATCTTTGGTAAGATGGTAAGACAAATTAAATGATCTTCCAAGCAACTGAGATACTAAATATATTTGAGCTTGAGCAAAACGTTTAAAAGTAAAAGCTACTTTACCTATACCAGATTGAAATAGTAACGGGCCTGCTTCAGGTAATGCATGTGAATGAGCCTTAATTGTTAGCTTTATGGCTTTTTCTATAGCCATTTGCTCAGAGTCCCCTGCTCCTCTAGCTAAATCATAAGCTGCTACTAAAGTAAGCTCACGGTTGGCTCGTTCTGAGTTTTTAAACGTCCAACCTAATGCTTGATTAACTAAATTTGCTGACTGACCTAACTTAGTATTAGAATTAAAATCTATACTTTCATGTATTAACCCGCGGGTTAAAGTCATTCTTTCATTAGCTGTTTTAAATAAAGCGCCGTACTTTTGTTTTTGTTCTGCATTAAAACCTTCTTCCATTGTATAGTCAGGTATGTTACGTGTTTCCCAAGTGCTTCTATTCTTTAATTTAGCTTTACCTTCCAAGTCACCTTGAAAATAAAGTTTACGGGCGTTTTCTAATGCGGAAACAGATTTTCCAATTCCGTAATCAAGCCCCAACATAGGCGCTACTACAATAGGCATCTGCGTTAAGTTAACAAAAGCTGAAGATAAATTACCTCCTATATACCATGCATAACTTGAAAAACTAGCTGTAGAAGCCCAGCTTTCAGCAACAGGGTTTAAAAAGAAAGAAGCCCTATCATTTATAGCTTCATATATACCTTTGCGATACCCTCTACCAGAACCTCCTTTACTAACGTTTGTTTTTATTTCGTTTAAAGCAGATTTAATGTCAGGAAGATAAGTTATATCGTTTATATTTTTTATAGATCTATTACTTGCATTTGCAAAACCATACTCTAAATCTTTTATAAATCCGTGAAAGCCATGTCTATGTCTACTAGCTGCTTGAACACTTTCTGCTCTGAATCTACTTAAAAATTGTTCCGTTATTTGATCAGTTAAAGTATCTTTTACATCTGCAGATATATCAGCTCTACTTAATAACTCTTGAATATAGTCATACATCTCTCTGTCAGGTGGACTATCTTTAGCTGGTGTAGGTCTTGAATACCCTTCGTCAGTAAATTTAACAAAATCTTTTTTAGTTTTTGCTTCTTCTTTTAAACGTTCTCTTTCACGTGGTGTTTGTGCTGCTATTACTACTGTTTCTAGTCCTTCTTTTGTTTGTATTTGATAGTCAAACCAATAGTCTCCATCACGCATAAAAGGTTGATAAAATTCTAACTGTTTCTCATCAAATTCTTTTCTTAAGTAATCTACTTTTCTTCCGCTCATTTTTTCTAAAGCGTCTAAAGCTTCCATAGAACGTTGTACAAGACTATTATGCATACCAATAGCTATATCTTGAAGGTCTTGAGGTAAAGTTTTAAATTCTTTTACAAGCGCATGATCTTTATTTTTTTCTTTGCCTGGGTGTATATTTTGTCTAGATAACTCATAAGTTATGTCAGTCCACTTATCAAACACAGGAGTATTTCTATACTGATCTAATACTCTTGACATCTCTAGTTGAAATTTACTTAATTTTGTTGCTGCCTCATCTAAAGCTGAAGCTCTTTTTTCTACAGTTTTTTCTAACGTGTTTACTCCGGGTACGTCTGGGAATAGCTCAAATATTTGTGATAAAGAAAGTATTCGTATGTAATATTTTTGCGCCCATGAACTAAACTTAGAAAAAACATCTCTAATACCTTCCATTAATCCTTTACTATAGACAGGTTGAGTTCTAACAACTTGCCCTACAACGTTTATTAACTCAGTATAATTTTTAGGGTTATGTTGTGATAGGGAAACTCTACCAGCATCTCTAATATCATCAGTTGTTGTAGGCCCATCAGGTATTTTACTTGCTTGATCAATAATTTTCTTTTCTGTAGGTGGTTTTCCTGTTGGAGTAGCTGCAAATAATGCTTTTTGTGGATCCCCTTCAATTTGTTCTGTTTTAAGATCAGCAAGTTTAATTTCTAAATCTGCAATTTCTTGATTAAGTTTTTTTAAGCTTTCATTAGTTGCATCTATAGCTATCATCAATGATTTTCTTCGATTATCATATTTTTTTCTAGCAGGATCATTAGGGGTGAAATCTCGTTCGTCTTTCCTTTGTTCGTTTGCTTCTTGGTAGTTTAAATTTTTTAAACCATATTCTCCAAATTGTAAATTATCTAACGTTTTATAATTACTATTTCTTCTCTCTATAAGTTTAGATAATTTTTTATCTTCCCTATCTATTAACTTTTGAATTTTTTTCCAATGTGGGGTTCTTGTACTACGAAGGCCCATAAATTGAAGATCTGTAGGCAAGCCTTCTCCTCTAATTGCTTCTTCTTGTTTACCACGAGCTCGCTCTAAATTTCTTCTCACTTTTTCTGCTGCTTTTTGCTCCATAGCTACAGCTTGTTGTGGGAACTCTTTTCTATCCAACATTTTTACTATTTCTGGGTCTGTCTCCTGAAGAGTATTAACTTCACCTAGAGCAGAACCGTACTTATCAGGCACTACCTTTCGTGTAAATTCTTCGACCTCTGTTTTATAACCCGCGTCCACATCAAAAGTTTCTACTCCTAGTTCAACTTTAGGGGAAAGAGCTAAAAAATCTGCAAACAATGTATCAGAAGTTTTAAGCCCTAAAAGGCGTTTAAGCGCAAATATAAAATTATCTAATAAAGATTTACTTGTTTTTTGACTTTTAATAACAGATGGAAGTGAATTTAATTGCGTCATAATTACAGGGCTAGATGTAGCTTCAGCAAAAAAATCATAAATATTAGTGCTTGCATAAGTGTAAGGGAAAGCTTGTTTATAGGCAGTAAATATAGCTATAGCATCTTTACCAATTTTAGAACCATCTCTAGGAGTTAAGCTGCCATCTCTTGTACTTACATGTTTTTCTAAACCTTCCAATGTAAGCGCATGTCTTACTTCATGTAAGATTGTGTTTGCTAAATCTGGCAACGTGTCTAACTCTGGCGAGCTTATAGTATTTTTTGAACCTACAGGGATTGAATAAAATTTTGTTTCACCAATATAAATTTTATTCAATTCACCAGTTTCTGTAAAAGAATTTATCCATTCTTTAATATCATTCCCATCCCACATAGACTCTTTATCATTTATAATAATAAATTTATTTTGGGGATCATAATAACCCATTGCGTTTTCTCTGTAGGGTACACGACCAAAAGTGAAAGGCACGTTTTGAATATTTTTGGCATTTCTAAACGCGGTAACTAATTCTAATGTAGCTGGGTCTAATAGTGGTCTGTTTTTGCTAAGTAATTTTAGAGCTTCACCTACTGTACGAGGATTTTCAGCTTGAAAAACTCTAAATAGTTTTAGATTATTTTCGTATGCGTTAACTAATCTATATTCAGTTGTACCATATAGGTCTTTTTTATTTTTTGATTCTGGATCTAAAAGGGAAGTTAAATTTTCACCAAAAGTTTTAAGCGCCCTTTCAAGTTCCTCTCCTTTTAATGGAGTTGCGAGTTCTCCTGTTCTTCCTGCAGTTGCAGGCAAATCAGGTGAACGCCCATCCACTCTAGTTCCGTCAGGGTTGAGAGCTCCTTCGGTAATGTCACCCGCTGGGGGCTTGCCAGGTACACGAGCGCCTGCTCTAGTTGCTCTGTCGTCAAATTGTGAAACTC
>Ga0114910_1000294_pt1 | contig 26235 bp, 23 predicted proteins | sample MalvireepMed_908_FD_83500 | JGI IMG/M metagenome (GOLD analysis project Ga0114910, IMG submission 83500) | Marine viral communities from the Global Malaspina Expedition - Malaspina viral metaG DeepMed_908 | ecosystem: Environmental > Aquatic > Marine > Oceanic | place: Mediterranean Sea...
CCCATGGAATAGCCCATCACGTGGGCGGAGCCGATATTGAGCGAATCAAGCAACCCGGCCGCGTCCGCTGCCATGGTCTCCGGATGATAGGCTTCGGGATCATGCGGCTTGTCGGATTGGCCGTGACCGCGGTTGTCGAGCGCGATCACCCGGAAACCGGCCTCGTCGAGGGATTTGAACCAGCCCGGGAAAACCCAGTTCACATGCGCAGTCGAGGCGAAGCCATGAATCAGGAGAATTGGAAATCCATCCGGATTACCCGCCTCATACCACGCAATTTCTATGTCTCCGGACGTGAAACGCCCGGCCTGAAGCCGATCCAGATTCATGAAAAACCCCTTTCACTCCCTACCTAGCTCAATCGCGCCGCCATGCAAATATTGCCGGTCTGGAATTTCCCTGCCCGGACCGAACGTAACCAGGCAACACCGAAATACGGTCTACACTTTTGTCAGGTCAGCGTATAAGGTCCGCTCGAAACCAAGATCGCCACGACGGAGAGATGCATGGCCGACCACAAAATCCCGCATTTCCAGAATGATGCAGGCCACGCCGCCATTGAAATCGGCGTCAAGGAATTCATGTGCGTGGGCGCCAACCCGCCCTATGATCATCCGCATGTGTTTCTCGATATGGGTGCCGACAGCGAAAAGGTCTGCCCCTACTGCTCGACACTGTTCAAATATACTCCGGCCCTGCATGGAGACGAGACCGTGCCGGCAGGATGTTCGTGGGTCTATCAGGCGGCCTGAAGACTGCCGGATTGGCTTTTGCGGGCGTTTCGTCGAGGCGCTGATGCCGTCCAGCCCGGTAGCACTCTACGCCATCTGACATCTCCAATCTCATTGCCGGACCGGCAATACTTATAGGGCTCAAAATGGCCCCCCGCCCCGGGAGAGCGCCGTGACCGGCTGCAGCATTCTGATCATTGGCGCCGGTATCGGCGGCTTGGCCGCGGCGCTCGCCTTTGCCCGCAAGGGCCATGAGGTCGACATCGTCGAACGGGCGCCGGCGGTCAGCGAGGTCGGAGCCGGTCTGCAGATTTCTCCAAATGCCAGCCGCATCCTGATCGCACTCGGCCTCGGGGACGCCCTGCGCGAAACCATGATCATCCCGCATGAGATCGTGCTGGCCTCCGGCCGGTCACTCCGCAAGATCACCCATGTTCCCTGTGGCCAGTTTGCCGCTGACTGCTGGGGCGCGCCTTACGGTGTGATGCACCGTGCCGATCTTCAGACCCTGCTCCTGGACGCGGTCACCGCCGATTCCCGCTGCCGCCTGCATCTCAACCAGGCAGTCAGCTCGCCAGACATAGCCTCACTGCATGACCGGCTGGGCCGCCCGCGCCCTGACCTTGTCGTCGGCGCCGATGGCGTCTGGTCCCAGACCCGGAATCTGATCGGGGGAGCATCCCATCCGCGCTTTTCCGGCAAGGTTGCCTGGCGGTTCAAGCTGGCAGCCGAACAGGCCAGGCGGGTTCTCGCCCCGGTCAATGTCACCGCATTTCTCGGCGCAGACACCCACCTAGTGGCCTACCCGCTGGAACATGGCAAGACCATCAACATGGTGGCGATCGCCCGAGGCGCCAATCCGGGGGAGACATGGGCGCAACGGGAAGGCCAGACCGACCGGCGCGAGTTGCTTGATGCCTTCGCCGGCTGGCACCCGGGGCTGGTTTCCATCCTGCGGCAGGCGCCTGAGATGACCTGGTGGCCGCTGTTTGAGATGCCCGACGGCCCATGGCACGATTCCGCTCGCACCGTGTTGATCGGCGACGCCGCTCACGCGATGACGCCCTTTGCGGCCCAAGGCGCAGCCATGGCCATCGAGGATGGCTTCGAGCTGGCCGGGGATTTCTCACGGGATCCGGCGGACACGGCCGCGATGCTGCGGCAGTTCGAAGCCCGGCGGCGGGCACGGATCAATCGCGCCCGAAGCCGCGGCGCCTTCAATCAGTTCGCCTATCATGCCCGCGGGCCGGTGCGGCTCGGCCGTGACCTTGTTCTCGCGCTGAAGCGGCCCGAAAGCCTCGCCGCCGATCTTGACTGGCTCTACGGCTATCGCGCCACGGGGCTGTAACCAAACCGGTGATCCGGGTTGTGCAGAGCCATACTGAGACTCAACAGCCGCGGCAACGGCGTCCACCAGCCCGTCTTCAAACCACCCTGCCTGAGCGTTGCCGCCGTCCAGACATTGCAGCCGACAATGGCGTTGAACCAGCCTTCCGCTTCGAAGAATAGATCATACATTCCGTAATTCGCACCGGCGATGACAACAGGCTTGCCGCCGTCATCCGACGAGAACCCGGCGAGAATTGCCTGCAGCATGCGTTGAAAAGAGGCTTCGTCAAGCTCGACCGCGGTCACCGAAGCATGGTCCCGGTCAATCGGACCGGCGACGCTTACATGCATTACCGACCGGTCGACAGTCAGCGCCTTGAATACCGGTCCGGGTTTGAGCTCCGACCAGGTCGGCGTTTCAATGTAAAAGCTGCGGCCACCCCAACCGGCTATGATGTAGGCAACACCGGGTTGCGCCGGATCGAGCCCGTTTGCCGCAAGGAACGAAAAACGCTCGACCACGTCGGGTGTGGCAGGCAGCGCAATATCGGTATGGATCGCGTTGGACAGGATCAGCACCGTCCGGCGGGGAGTGTCCACCGATGTCGCCGCATAAGCAGTATTCACCGGAGCGGAAGCAAAAAGCGGCCTCGGAATCAGGATCCCGAGGCCGACGGCAAGTGCGATTATCACGATCAAGCCCAGACTGAATGCCGGGAATTGCCGGGTCCATCGTCTGGTGGCCCCGGCAGCCAAGGCCCGGTCCCTAGTGCAGGATCTGGCTCAGGAACAATTTGGTCCGTTCATGCTGCGGGTTGTCGAAGAACTCGCCCGGCTCGTTCTGCTCGACGATCTGCCCCTGGTCCATGAAGATCACCCGGTTGGCGACCTGACGTGCAAAGCCCATTTCGTGGGTCACGCACAGCATGGTCATGCCTTCCTCGGCGAGCCCCACCATGGTGTCGAGGACCTCCTTGATCATTTCCGGATCAAGCGCCGATGTCGGCTCGTCAAACAACATGATGCGCGGATTCATGCACAGCGAGCGGGCAATCGCCACGCGCTGCTGCTGACCACCGGACAACTGGCCGGGATATTTATTCGCCTGCTCGGGGATTTTGACCCGTTCCAGATAATGCATGGCGATTTCTTCGGCCTTTTTCTTCGGCATCTTGCGCACCCAGATCGGAGCCAGGGTGCAGTTCTCGAGAATCGTCAGATGCGGGAACAGGTTGAAGTGCTGGAACACCATGCCAACTTCCCGGCGGACCTCATCGATCTTTTTCAAATCATTGGTCAATTCGATACCATCGACAATGATCTTGCCCTTCTGGTGCTCTTCCAGACGGTTGATGCAGCGGATCATGGTGGATTTGCCGGACCCTGACGGACCGGCGATGACGATCCGTTCGCCGCGCATCACCTTGAGGTTGATGTCACGCAGAACGTGGAACTCGCCGTACCACTTGTTCATGCCGATGAGCTCGATCGCCACATCGGTTTCCGACACTGTCATTTTCGAAGGACCAGTACCTTCTGTAATTGCTGCGTTGCTGTCAGCCATTTTTTGTTCCCTCGTTATCGTTTGTGGCCAGTGTCGAGACGCCGTTCCATATAGGCGGAGTAGCGCGACATGCTGAAGCAGAAGATGAAGAAGATGAGCGCGGCGAAGACAAAGCCCGTCGCCGGCGTTGCCGGTGAGATCCAGTTCTGGTCGTTCATATTCTGCTGAACGATGCCAAGCAGATCGAACAAACCGATGATCAGCACCAGGCTGGTGTCCTTGAACAAGCCGATGAAGGTGTTGACGATGCCCGGGATGACCAGCTTGAGCGCCTGCGGCATGATCACCAGCCGCGTGCCCTGCCAGAAGGTCAAAGCCATGGCGTTTGCGGCTTCATACTGGCCCTTGGGGATTGCCTGCAGACCGCCGCGGATCACCTCCGCCATATAGGCCGACGAGAACAGCGCCACACCGATCAGCGCCCGGAGCAGCTTGTCGAACGACACGCCGTCGGGAAGAAACAGCGGCAACATCACCGAAGACATGAACAGCACCGTGATCAACGGAACGCCACGCCAGAACTCGATGAAGATGACGCTGAACATCTTGACGATCGGCATTTCCGATCGCCGGCCCAGCGCCAGCAGGATACCGAGCGGGAATGACACCACGATACCGACGATTGCCACCACCAGCGTCACCAGCAGGCCGCCCCAGAGCGGTGTTTCCACCGGCTCCAGACCAAACTGCCCGGTCAGCAGGATGAACGCCAGCACCGGAAACACCACCAGCAGATACAGCGCATTCTCGCGCTTGTAAGGAACTGAAGGGATCGCGATCGGCACCAGGCCTATGATCAGCAGCAGTCCCGAGAGATTGACACGCCAGCGCTCGTCAATCGGGTAGCGACCATAGATGAACTGGCCGAACTTGGCCTCGACGAAGGCCCAGCATGCGCCGGTTCCAGGAGCCAGGCAGGCTTCGCGGCTGTCGCCGGTCCAGACTGCGCTGATGAAGGCCCAGTCGATGATCGGCGGAACAATCCAGAGCAGAAACAGGAATGTCAGGATGGTCAGCACGGTATCGCGTGGCGTCGCGAACAGGTTGACCTTCAACCATCCCATGACGCCGCCGGTAGACACCGGAGCCGCCATGGTCGGACTTTCCTCTGTGCGAACGTAAGCGATTGAATTCGGAAGAGTTTCCATCGTTTAACGCTCCACCAGTGCGACACTGGAGTTAAACCAGTTCATGAATGCGGATGTCAGCAGTGACAAGGTGAGATAGACAAGCATTGTGATCGAGATCACCTCAACCGCCTGCCCCGTCTGGTTCAACACCGTACCGCCGAAGATCGAAACCAGATCCGGATACCCGATGGCCACCGCCAGAGACGAGTTCTTGGTCAGGTTCAGATATTGACTTGTCAGCGGTGGAATGATCACCCGCATGGCCTGAGGGACGACCACAAGCCGGCTCGTCAGATTGGGCCTGAGGCCCAGTGCATAGGCGGCTTCGGACTGGCCATGAGACACCGCCAGAATACCGGCGCGCACGATCTCTGCAATAAACGAAGCGGTATACAGCGACAGACCCAGCAACAGTGCCATGAATTCAGGCTGGATGACCCAGCCTCCAACCATGTTGAAGCCTTGCAGGCTCGCATATTCGAGGCCCAGCGGCATGCCGCTGACCAGAAAAGCCAGCAATGGCAGGACGACAACCATCCCCAAACCGGTCAGGAAAACCGGAAATTGCTGACCCGTCGCCATCTGGCGTTTCCTGGCCCAGCGCCCGATGAAGAACCAGGCGGCCAGGGCAATAACAAGAGCAAAGAGTATGAACTCGGCTCCCCCCTCAGGCACAATCCGCGGCAGGTAAAGGCCCCGGTTGTTGAGGCTGAAGGCAACCTCTGTGCCCGGTTCAAGCCCCACCTGTCTGGGCGACGGCAGGATCGAGAGAACGGCCTTGTACCAGAACAGAAGCTGCAGCAGCAGCGGGATGTTTCTCAGCGTTTCGACATAAACGGTGGCGAATTTCTGCACCAGATAGTTCTTCGACAATCTGGCGAGTCCGACGACAAAACCGATCATCGTGGCGAAGAATATCCCGATTATGGCCACCACCATCGTGTTCAGCAGACCAACGAAAAACGCCTGCAGATAGGTGCTGTCATTTGTATAGGGGATAAAAGATTGGCCGATATCGAAACCGGCACGCTCGCCGAAAAATCCGAGGCCGGAAGCAATCCCGGCCCGTGCAAGGTTGTCGATGGCATTCGTGATGCCGGAATAGACCAGGTAGATCACAACGAGGATCAACAACACCTGGAAAAATAGGCCGCGCGCCTTTGGATCATACATCAATGATACGCGACCGGAATCATCAGCGTCTGCAGCGACGCCTGCTTGATGAGCCATATCTGTCCCCAACTCTATTGTCCGGACCTTCTGGCCGGATCATTATTGGACCTGCCGTCGTTGCGTCAGGCCTTTCGGTTCACCTTGGGCGGACCGGAAAAAGAGCGGGCTCCCGGTTGGAAGCCCGCTCTCTTGTCAATGCTTAGCGAAGCGGCGGTGCGTACTGCAGGCCACCCTTCGACCAGAGCGCGTTCACGCCACGGCCGATTGCGAGCGGGGTCGATGCGCCGACGTTGCGTTCAAACACTTCGCCGTAGTTGCCGACCTGCTTGATCACATTGTAGGCCCAGTCGTTGCTGACGCCGATGGAGTCACCAAAAGTGCCTTCCTTGCCGAGCAGACGCATGACGTTCGGGTCTGTCGAGCCGAGCATCTCGTCGGCATTGGCCGAGGTGACGCCCATTTCTTCGGCGTTGATCATCGCAAAGTGAACCCACTTGACGATCGAGAACCACTGGTCGTCGCCCTGACGGACAACAGGGCCCAGAGGCTCTTTCGAGATCACTTCCGGCAGAACCATGTGATCATCCGGAGCAGACAGGCCGAGGCGGATCGAATACAGGCCCGACTGGTCGGTTGTGTACACGTCGCAACGGTTTGCGTCGTAAGCTGCGTTCACTTCTTCGAGCTTTTCAAACACGACCGGATTGTAGGTCATGTCGTTGGCCTTGAAGTAGTCGGTCAGGTTCAGCTCGGTGGTGGTGCCGGTCTGCACGCAGACCGAAGCGCCCGAAAGCTGCAGCGCGGAGTTCACGCCGAGCGACTTGCGCACCATGAAGCCCTGGCCGTCATAGTAGTTGACGCCAGCAAAGTTGAGGCCCAGCTGGGTGTCACGGCTCATGGTCCAGGTGGTGTTGCGCGACAGCACGTCAATTTCACCGGACTGAAGCGCGGTGAAACGCTCCTTGGCGGAAAGCGGGCTGAACTTCACAGCCGTCGCGTCACCGAATACCGCAGCAGCAACGCCACGGCAAAGGTCGACATCGATACCAGACCAGTCGCCTGCATCGTTTGGAGCGGAGAAACCGGCGAGGCCCGTGGAAACGCCGCACTGGACGAAACCCTTTGCCTTGACGTCATCCAGCGTTGCGGCGGAAGCAGCAGAGGCTCCCATGCCTGCAACGGCCGCGACACCAACGACAGCTGACAAAATCTTCTTTTTCATTTGATACAACCTTTATTTATCTGTTGCCCTGTTTTGGGTGGCGCAAGAACGACAGGAGCCTTGTCGGCAGCCCTCTATCCATCTCTATTTGCGCTTTGATATACCATGCCGAAATCCGCCATGGGTCAAGTCTTCCTCGCCCTAAAACTGTTAAATTAGCCAAATTGCATCATAAACCGCATTGGACATGCCGGGAATGCGCCGGCCACAACCAGAACGACACCAAGGCGACATCTTGCAATCAAAGCCTGAATGGTCCGCCTGGAATCCCGGCCTGTTTCGGCTCATCTTCTTGTGGTCAATGGAAACTCGCGATAAGCCCGTATTCTTTGAACGGCACCACTATGAATTTCCAGGAAAAGCGGATCAGGGATGAGCAACGAAAAAAAGACACCTAAGACAGGAATAAACACGCGCCTGGCTCACTCCGGCCATGATCCGAGAAGTTTTCATGGCTTCGTCAATCCGCCGGTTGTGCATGCCTCGACCGTGCTCTTTCCCGATTCCGCGACCATGGTCTCCCGTGACCAGAAATACACCTACGGCACCTACGGAACCCCCACCACAGATGCCCTCAATGCAGCCATGAACGAACTCGAAGGTTCGGAAGGCACCGTTGCGGTCCCGTCGGGGCTGGCGGCAATTACCGTTCCCTTTCTCGGCGTACTGAGCGCCGGCGATCATCTGCTTGTGGTCGATTCGGTTTATGGTCCGACACGAAACTTCTGCGCCGGGATGCTCGCCCGCATGGGAATCGAAACCAGCTATTATGACCCATCCGTCGGGGCGGACATCGAAAGCCTGATGCGGCCCAACACCAAACTTGTCCATACCGAAGCCCCCGGCTCCAACACGTTTGAAATGCAGGATATTCCGGCCATCGCCGAAGTCGCCCACGCCCATGGAGCACTGGTTTCGATGGACAACACCTGGGCAACCCCGCTGTTTTTCAAACCGCTTGACCACGGTGTCGACATTTCCATCCACGCCGCGACAAAATACCCTGCCGGCCACTCCGACATCCTGATCGGAACGGTCTCGGCCAACAAGCGGGCCTGGCCGGCGCTGTGGGCATCCTTTACGGCACTCGGTGTGTGTGCGGCCCCTGACGACAGCTATATGACGCTTCGCGGCTTGCGCACCATGGGGGTCAGGCTGGACCGCCATCAGCAAAGCACGCTGGCAATCGCACACGCACTGGAAGGCGCGGCAGGAGTGGCCAGGGTTCTGCATCCCGCACTGGAAAGCTTCCCCGGCCACGCCTTGTGGAAACGCGATTTCTGCGGTTCCTCGGGCATATTCTCGATCGTGCTGGATGTGGCCGACACCAGCCGTCATCAGGCCAAGGCACATGCCTTCCTTGATGCGCTGGAGATATTCGGACTGGGCTATTCCTGGGGCGGCTATGAAAGCCTTGCCGTTCACGCAAATCTGTCCGACAGAACCATAGCCATGCCTCCCAAGGAAGGACCGGTCATCCGGCTTCAGATCGGCTTGGAGGATGTCGAGGATCTGATGGCAGACATTGAACGCGGCCTCGACGCCGCAAGGGCCGCCTGATCAAAGCCTGCGAGCTGGAAATCAGGCTACTCCGCCGGAGACAACGGCAGCGTCACTATGAACCTCGCCCCGCCCTGGTAGGCGGGGTCGAGGACAATCTGCCCATCATGGCTTTCGGCAATCCGGCGGCACAGGGCAAGACCGATACCTGAACCGGAATAGAGTTTTTCATCGGCATGAAGCCTTTGGAAAACCCCGAAGATTTTCTCTGACTGCGCCGCTTCGATTCCAATGCCTTCATCTTCAACGACGATTTTTACGCTGGTATCAACAATTCGGGCACTCACCCGTATGACAGCCGGCCGGTCCGGCTGGCGGTATTTCAACGAATTGGCAAACAGGTTCTGGAAAAGTTGCGCGAGAAGACCGAAATCCGCGCGCAGTTCGATATCCAAGTCGCAGGTCAGCCGCGCTTTCGCCTCCTCGACATTGACCGCAAGATTGGCCCATGCAGCCGACACCGCCTCGGAAAGCAGAACATCCTGCGGTTTGATCTGCTGATAAGCCAACTGGCAATATTCAAGCAGGTTGGAGGTCATCTCCTCCATCGATTTGCTGCGTTCTGATATATAACTTGAAAACAACGCCAGCTCTTCAGTCTTGCCGGCGCTGACGTCCTCGGCAATCATATCCGCAAACAACCGTATCTGACGCAATGGCGCTTTGAGATCATGCGAGACGATGCCGTTGAACTGCTCAAGTGCGTCATTGCGCGCTTCAAGTGCACGCGACTGTTTTGCAATCTTGTTCTGGGCTTCCCGGACCTCGGTTATATCGCGTCCAACCGATACCAGTTCCACCGGCTCGCCGTTTTTGAACACCATCATATTTGACCAAAGGTACCACAACGACTCACCGCTCGGACTAACCATTGCCTGCTCGCTGGTCGCCATCGGACTTTCAGGCGTGAGGTCTGCTAAATGTGCCAGCACAAGCGGCCGGTCATTCTCCCGTATGAATTCAATAAATTTCCGTCCGATCATCTGGTCGACGTCAAGCCCGACGAAGCGCGCATAGTTTTCATTGACATAAGTGAGCGTGGTGTCAGCTTTGGCACGCGTGATGAGATCGGGAAGATTCTGCACGAGATTCTGGAACTCCCGCTCCTTGCGGGAGAGAGCCTTTTCGATCTCAAGACGATCGGTGATATCGTCACCAAGAACCAGCAACACCGGGTCGGAATCATTGTCCAAACGCTCATATCGCCCCCGGAACATGTAAGTCGTTCCATCCTTGCGTATGTGCCGGGTGTCGACAGTCAGGACTCTCGTCGCACCGGATAGAATCGGCCCGAATTTTTCGGCCAGTTTCTCGGGCTCCGGATCGCTGTTCATCAGCCGCGGCTCTATTTCCCGCAGCTCTTCAAGACTGTATTGCAGGTTGTCGCAGGCGGCTTTGTTCGCATAGGTGAATTTTCGGTCTTTTAGTCTGAGCAGATAGACTTCCTGTGCCACTCCCTCGAGAATTGCACCCAGACGCTCGGATTCGGATTTGGCGCGCCGCAGCGCACTGACATCTGTCCTCACACCGACATGGTAGTTTTCTGCCGTCACACGCTCCTCGATCTGCAGCCAGTGATCCGGTCCGATGCGCTGAAGAAACTGCCCTTGCGGTGAGGCGTGGCTCTTCAGTCTTTCCGCGAGCCAGGCTTCACGCGCTTCCGGCGTGTCTCCCGCATCAGGATACTGACCGTTTTCGAGGCCGTAACGGACAATGGATTCAAACGTATTGCCCACCTGAAAGGCCGGTGCCGATTTGGCGTAGATTTTCCGGTGAGCGTCATTGCACAGCAACAGGCGGTCTTGGTCGTCAAAGACGACGAAACTCTCGGAAATCGCATCCAGGGCGGTGTTAAGGATCGATTCCGCGCGTAGGCGCTCTTCCTGCGCCGCCACCGTCGCGCTCAGGTCTCGCAAGATGACGACGAGGGCAACCGCCGTACCGTCCGCATCCCTTATCTTGTTGACAGTGAGCTCAACCGGTATCGCCGAGCCGTCTCTTCGCAGGAAATCATATCGGCGATGCAGCCGCGTTGCTTCCTTGCCCAGCGGGAAAAATGCCTCCCCGACTTCACGGATATCTTCTGCCGATGCATAAAACTGCTCCGGCCCCATTCCCAGCAACTCTTGCGCCGAATAACCGAATACCTCCGACGCAGCCGCATTTGACGCGACGATTCTCCGGTGCTCGTTGATGATCAGCACCGGATCCGGCAGCGTTTCATACAACGCTTCCAACAGGCTTTCGGGTGAGACCGGAAAGCTCATGCTAGTCGCGCACCAGGCTGAACGGACGAAGCGACTTCACAGATAATCTTCAGAACAGGTCTCCGACAGCTGTTCACGCGTGTATTCAGCGATAATGAAGCTGATCGCAGTGCCGTCGATCTCGTCCTTGCCAATTCTGAAATCGACACCATAGTCCCTGAACTGCTCAAAATAACGCCCGCTGATATCTGAGGAAATTATTCCGATCGGCCCGATGAAACCGGCATTGCGCAACTGTGGTGCGGTTTCGCGAAAATCATTGTTCGGCACCAGGCGATTGTCCAGAAATATCATGTCGATCCCGCCGGACTTGACGATTTCGACAGCTCCGCCGATATCGCCGACATAGTCAAGTTCGATGCTAATGTCCTTGGCCGTTTCCAACTTCCGCTTCAGCAGCGTATGCTCGACCGGATCGTCATCTACCAACAACACACGCAGTAGCCTGTCGTCTTGTTCTGGGCTCATGGATGGCCTCCCGCACCTTTATGTTATCAAGCCGCTGCGTATTGCCGAGGCCACCATCTGAGCCCGGTTGACAACATGCAACTTGCGCAAAACCGCCGCGATGTATGAATTGACCGTATGTTCTGACAATCCCAGGATGATGGCGATCTCAGCCGATGTTTTTCCTTCCGAAGTCCACCGTACAATCTGGATTTCGCGGTCGCTAAGCCCGCTGATGGAATCGAGAGACAATATGACTTCGAAATACCGCTGAAAAATCAGCGAGGCATCCAGCGCAATCAGCGCAAGTGCCTGATGATTCAAACCCGACGCGTCGCCGACCATGATCAGCCCGTGTCGTTTGCCGGTTGCCGCCTGCAAAGGCACAACGACTGCCGAGTGACATCCGCCTGAACTCAAGACCCCGGAGGTATGCTGGTCGATATCCATCAGACAGGGCGCACAAGACTGCTGAAGGTGTACAAAGACCGGATCTGTCTTGCCAATCACATGCTGCTTGGGATCATCGAACCAGGAAACGGGAAAATTGTGCAGGGCATGAACATGTTGCAAATCAATTCCCTGCTCCTCTCCCAAAATCTCAGTGATTCCGAAATAAGAAAACCCATGGCTGCCGGTCAGCGATTTAAAGAGTCGAAAAAAATCCATTCTATTGACCGCACGGTCCAGTTCAGGACCAAGATGTAAAACGGTTTCAGTCACCAGCATAGCGTCACTTTCAAATCAACGTCTGTTAAAGGCTTCCAATTATTCACAGCACACCTGCGCCATGCAGACCCCTTATAGGGTATTTCAGCAAAACTGAAAATGCCGCGAGTGCCGGTTGTTGTTATTATTATTGTGTCTGGCAGGTCTTCCGCTGCGATCACCAACAGAGCACAGTGAAGATGTCGAAACTGCAGCGCAAGGCCAGGGGCGCGCCAAAACATCAGATCCGCTTACAGCCGGAATAATAAACTCCATCTCGACTGCTTGTCTGACCACAGACGGCCTGCACGTTCAACAACCATGCCAGGATCCTGCACATGCATCGGCCCTGATGGATGCTGGATTGCCCGGTGCCCCAAACCCCATGAACACACGTCTTGCCTGGCTATCGCAGTCAGGTAACAAGTCGCACCTTGATCCGAGCCGCCCCGCATCTTCTGTAAGAAAAAGTAACAAAGCCTGAAAAATAGATGGCGACCCCTGCAGGATTCGAACCTGCGACCGTCGGCTTAGAAGGCCGGTGCTCTATCCAGCTGAGCTAAGGGGCCGGCGGCGCTTTGCCCGCAGGCAAACCGCGAATACGATCAGTGGGTCCAGGGCTGGCGGCGGTCGAAACGGAAATTATCCGAGTAGACCACGCGGCGCCGCTTGGCTTCCTGCGGTTCGGAAACCCGGTAGGCAAGTCCATTGCGCGTGGCAAAGGCCACGGCCGCGTCACGCGTCTCGAATGTCATGCGGATCTGGCTTTTCATGTCAGACGAGGATGTATAGCCCATCATCGGGTCGATGCTGCGGGGCTTTTCCTGTTCGAATTCCAGAACCCAGTCCTGGCACTTGGCCTTGCCGGATTGCATCGCGGTCTTTGCGGGACGGTAGATTTTTGCAGTCATGTCCCAATCCCTCTTCATGGCGGCTTCCGCCCCAAAAGGCGGATCATGGCGCCCTGCTCTATGACGTCCTGAATGAAGGACGTTTGAAAAAATGGTCGGAGCGGAGAGATTCGAACTCCCGACCCTCTGGTCCCAAACCAGATGCGCTACCAGGCTGCGCTACGCTCCGATGCCTAAGGCGTGATCCGGATACACCGGAACGTCATGCCCCGCAACTCCAAATCGACACTTATTTGATATTACGGACAAATCATTTGCCGATCACCCGATGACGCGCCATATCGCCCGCCGAAATTCCGCGTCTGTCAGCCGTTCCGGCGTTCAATTCCAGCACATAGCGAACCGCCCCGCCCGACGGAATAATCGCTTCGGAATATGGGGTTGTCTCTTTGGCGATTCGGACCACCGTGCCGGCTTCATCGATGAACAGCATATCCAGCGGCAATGGCGTGTTCTTCATCCACATCAGCACCTGGCGACTCTGATCGAATTTGAACAGCATGCCGTGATCGGCCGCCATGCTTGTTCTGTTCATCAAGCCGCTGGCGCGATCTGCGGGACTCAGAGCCAGCTCGACCGTAAAGGCCACAGGCCCGGCACCGGTCTCGATGACCAGCCGTTCCGCATCTGTCGGAAGCTCGGCTGCAAAAGCCGGTCCCGGCATGGCAAAAATCAGGAGAGAAACAAAGAACAGGGCGACTTGCTTCAAGTTGCGCATGATCCGGTCAGTGGGAGTTCGGAATTGGTGAGTCGATATCCGGATGGATTTCAGCAGCCATCAGGCCTTTGTCGCCATCACCAAACCGCACAAGAACGACTTGTCCCGGGCGCAACTCGGCCAGGCCATAGCGCCGCAACGTCTCCATATGAATGAAGATGTCTTCGGTCCCGTCACCACGGGTCAGAAAGCCAAATCCCTTGGTGCGGTTGAACCACTTGACAATTGCCCGCTCCAGGCCGCTCGACGGCTTGACCTGTACATGGGTGCGAACCGGAGGCATTTGCGAAGGATGAACCGCGGTCGAGGTATCCATGGAGAGAATACGGAAAGTCTGGTACCCGCGTTCCCGCTTCTGGATCTCGCAAACCACCCGGGTTCCCTCCAGCACGGTCTGGTAACCGTCGCGCCGCAGGCATGTCACATGAAGAAGTACATCTTCCATACCATTGTCTGGAATGATGAACCCAAACCCCTTTGCCACGTCAAACCACTTTATGACTCCAGTGATCTCGATGAGATCGACAGGATCACCAAGTGCTTCCGCACCAACCTGGTCTTTTTCTGAGGACCTTTCCCCCATCCGGATGCCTCTCCAATACGCGCCACAAGCAAATGAAGTGATTCTTGATTAAAACATTAACATTGTATTGAGAGGGCAGCGCAAGCCCTGCAGGAAAACTTGTTCACTCATCCCCTTCTATCGTATCGCCGTTGCCTGAAAGACAAATCTGCCTATGTTTCGCACAATCAGGAATCATAAGGGAAAGCCAATGCGTTATCTGCACACGATGGTCCGTGTAACCGATGTCGAAGCCTCGCTCGACTTCTACTGCAACAAAATGGGACTTGTGGAAACCCGCCGTCACGAAAGCGAAGCAGGCCGGTTCACGCTGATTTTTCTCGCAGCTCCCGAAGACAAGGAGCGAGGACTGGCTGACCAGGCCCCGCTGCTCGAACTGACCTACAATTGGGATCCGCAGGAGTATGAAGGCGGCCGCAATTTCGGCCATCTTGCCTACGAGGTCGACAATATCCATGATCTTTGCCAGTCACTGCAGGATAAGGGCGTGACCATAAACCGGCCGCCCCGCGAAGGCCGCATGGCCTTCATACGTTCACCCGACGGCATCTCCATTGAGCTGCTTCAAAAGGGTGAAGCGCTTGAGCCGGTCGAGCCATGGGTGTCGATGAAGAACACCGGGACCTGGTAACCAGCCACACACGGGCCTGGACGAAACGCGCTCCAGGCCTGCGTGACGCAAGGCTCGCGCAATTGAGACCGGCTAAGTTGATGAATAGGGTCATGCTTTCGCCGTATTTGCGACGCATCGCATGAGCTTTGGCGCTGGTGTGGAAGTGCCGTCTTCGTTTGCCTTGTTCAACCGTTTACAAAAACGCCACAAATGAGTAGGCATTTTTTACAAGACCTTCGGGTCTGCCAATGCAAGATACCGGGGGCTCCAGAGTTTGCAGATAGGCAGTTACAAAGCTTGCATCAGGCGCAATGCCACTCGGTCGTTGCTTCTGACGGGTGCAGCAGCAATTCTAAGCGGCTGCGTGTCATCTGCCGACCCTTCGATGCTTGCAAGCCAGGGCTTTGCGCCCGGCACACCCGAAATGTTTGACGGTATCGTCAGCGCGGATCAATCCGCTGCGATGTACAAGGACACCCAGGCCGCCAGCGAAATGGCAGCGGGCGTTCCGCTTCCGGTCCCTTCCCCCAATGCATCTGATGCGACATCGCGGATGCCAGCCGTTGCACAGACCGGCACCGAGGCCGGCCAGTCGGTGGTCATGGCCGATACATCCGTTGATGCGCTCAATCGTGGCATCACCCAGAGCCAGCCAACCCAGTCGGTTGCCAACCTCTATGGCTCACCGGCACCTTCTGCGCCGGCCAATATCGCCCTGCAGGAGAGTGTGACGCCGCAGGCTCAACCTCCCCTGCCCCAAACCGCGTCTGCAGACATGACGCCGGTTACTGCCGATCAGACCGCGGCAGAGCCACAGCCGCAGGTTCGGGAACTGGCTGTCGTTGCTCCGCCAAAGAAGAAATCGATCTTCGCGCGCATGTTCGCGTCGCCAAAGCCACCCGCGAAGAAAGCGCCGGCCGGAACGAGCAAGCGAATCGTGTCGCAGAAATCCGCAGCGGTAACCGAAGCTTCGGCCGGAGGCGATGCGCTTCCGGGCGTCAAGCTGGCATCCATGTTTGACAACGATTCGAGCAGTGCACCGCGACAGTCCGATTCAGGCCAGATTCAACTGGCGTCCGCTGCCGGTCTCGCACGCCTTGCCCCCAATGGCCTGCACTTGCAGACAGACAAGGTGCAGGTTGATTGCTTCAAGCCGCAGCTCGTGCGCACGCTCAAGGCAATCGAACGCCATTACGGCCGGTCTGTTGTGGTTACCTCCGGATACCGGAGCCCGAAGCACAACCGGCGTGTTGGCGGTGCCTCCGGCTCGCGTCACACCTCCTGTGAAGCAGCGGATGTCCAGATCGAAGGCGTTTCCAAATGGCAACTGGCCAAGTATCTGCGCTCCATGCCGGGGCGTGGCGGTGTCGGCACCTACTGCCACACGGAATCAGTTCACATCGACATCGGCAACACCCGTGACTGGAACTGGCGCTGCCGTCGCCGCAAGTGAATTTGGTCCGGATTCACCCGCCTGACGCGTGGTTCTGCAGGGCCGTTTTCACCGCAAAACAAAAACTTCATTTGGATGTCATTTTTTTCTCTCAAAACCCAATTATGCGCTTGCGGTCCTAAAATGGTCTGACTATAAGACGCGCACAGTGTTACGCGCCCTTCGTCTATCGGTTAGGACGCCAGATTTTCATTCTGGAAAGAGGGGTTCGACTCCCCTAGGGCGTACCACTGTTTTCAAGCACTTCGCTTGGTTCCCTCACATATTTGATCAGCTTTGCACAGGCTAATCGCCTTGCCGTCTGTCCACGATACCGGATGATACAGGCGAGCTTCAATCGCAGCTGATGCGGCTTCAATTTCCCACTGGATTCGAGCTGAACCCGGCAATACCGCGCAAGAATGAGAAGATGCTGCTTGCTCTTGGCTAACGCGCCACAGCCGCATCAATGACACGGATCTGAACCCGTCTCACCCCTTGCCAGTAGTCCGCTGACAGCGACCCGGCGATGTGGAACGCCATCCCGCGTCCGCCAAGCAATGCCGCCCCCATCTCGGTGTCAGCGGCACGGAACGCAATGCCATTCAGCCTGCCGCCATCGGGGCCGGCAAACGACAGCTTGATGTGATTCTGTCCGACGACCCGCGCGTCCTTGAGTGTATGGCCGGGAACAGCAAAAACCGGCTGCGGATGCCCGGCACCATAGGGGCCGGCTCTTTCGATCATGTCGACAAGATCCAGCGTCGCGCCCGATGCCGAGATGGCACCGTCAATCTTGAGCCGGTGCGATGTCGTCAATCCCGCCACCGCCTCTGCGGCATTGTCTTCGAAAAATGCCCTGAGCGCGCCAAGACGGCCCTGTTCGACCGTCAGACCGGCTGCCATGGCGTGGCCGCCACCCTTGACCAGCAGCCCCTCCTCCACCGCCCTGCGCACCAGCCGGCCAATATCGACGCCCGGTATCGAACGGCCCGAACCGGTGCCCTTGCCGTTGCCGTCAAATGCGATCGCGAAGGCAGGCCGCCTGTAGCGTTCCTTCAGCCGTGAGGCCAGAAGGCCGACAACGCCCGGATGCCAGCCTTTCCGCTCTGTGACGATGACCGCCGGACCATTGCCGCTGGCCATCTCGATGGCCGCTTCCGCGTCAGCCTCAGCCAGCATGGCGGCCTCGATCGCCTGGCGCTCCCGGTTGAGCTCCTCCAGCCTTTCGGCGATGGCTGCAGCCTCATCCTTGTCCTCGAGCGTCAGCAGGCGGCTGCCCAGCGCCGCGTCACCGATGCGCCCCCCGGCATTGATCCGCGGACCGATCAAGAATCCGAGATGATACGGCGTCACCGGGCCATTGACGCCGGCGCGCTGAGCAATTGCTGCGAGACCGACATTGCCCATGCTGCGCGCCGCCAGCAGCCCCTTGACCACAAAAGCCCGGTTGAGCCCCTTGAGCGGCACCACGTCGCATACCGTCGCCAATGCCACCAGATCCAGGCAAGCGAGCAGATCGAATGTCGAAGCCCGCGCCTCGCCCTTCTGGCGCAACAGCCGCAAAGTACCGGCCAGCACCATGAACACCACGCCACAGGCGCACAGATGCCCAAGCCCGGACAGATCATCCTCCCGATTCGGATTGACCAGAGCCTGCGCTATCGGCAACTCATCTCCGACCTGGTGATGATCGATCACCACGACGTCCACACCGCGCCGTGCGGCCTCCTCCAGCGACTCGTGGCTCGTCGAACCGCAATCCACTGTAATGATCAATTTTGCGCCGCGATCCACCAGCTCGCCGATGGCTGCCGGATTGGGTCCGTATCCCTCGAAAATCCGGTCGGGAATGTAGATCTCGCTGACCACCCCGAAATGCCGCAGGAAACGCTGCATCAACGCCGAGGATGCCGCTCCGTCGACGTCATAGTCGCCGAAGATGGCGACCCGCTCGCCGCGTGAAATTGCCGCCACGATGCGAGCTGCAGCCGTGTCGCAATCGGTCAGCCTGGACGGATCCGGCATCAGTGATTTGATGGTTGGATCAAGAAACGCCTGGGCGTCGCCAATGGCAACGTCACGCCCGACCAGCACCCGTGCGATCACATCGGGAAGTCCGGTCATCTGCGCAATCGAAATGGCCTTGTTCTCGCCCGCCATGTCCAGCCGCGCGACCCATTTCTGGTCGGACAGCGATTGCTCCACCCCAAGAAATGCCCGGTCTGCTGCGCTGTTGACTGTCATGCGGAAACCAACCTGCTCCAGGCACCATGCCACAATGGCTGCGCCTGAGAGAGGCTCATAACGCAAACCGTCTGCTGCGGCAAAGCACAGCTGCATTCCGGGATGCCGGAAGCAGCATGAAATCAGCCCCGGCGTCCCTTGGAAGACGGGGCTGAATGAGTATCACTTCGGCAAGCCCCTGAGGCCGGCAGCCTAGTCGAACTTGGCGAGATCCTGATGCCGCGCCTTGATTTCACGCACGGTCTTGGAAGATGAGCGCATCACGATGGTATGGGTGATGATGGCATCGCGGGTGAACCGCACACCCTGCAGCATATTGCCGTCCGTCACGCCGGTCGCTGCAAACAGCACATCGCCGCTGGCCATTTCTTCCATCGTGTAGATCTTGTTGGGATCGGAAATCCCCATCTTGGCGGCACGCGCCACCTTTTCCTCGGTGTTGAGCTGCAGCCGCCCCTGCATCTGCCCGCCGATGCAGCGCAGCGCCGCAGCAGCCAGAACACCTTCGGGTGCGCCGCCAATGCCGAGATAGATATCAATCCCGGTCTCGTCGGGATCGGTGGTATGAATGACGCCGGCCACATCGCCGTCGCCGATCAACCGGATTGCAGCACCCGTGGCGCGAACTTCCTCGATCATCCGCGCATGGCGCGGCCTGTCCAGGATGCACGCCGTCACCTGTCCGACGGCCACGCCCTTGGCGCGGGCCACGGCGTGAATGTTCTCCGTCGGGGTCGCTTCGAGCGAGACCGTGTTGGCCGGATAGCCCGGACCGATCGCGATTTTTTCCATGTAGACGTCAGGTGCATAGAGCAGGCTGCCCTTTTCCGCGATTGCAATCACCGCCAGCGAATTCGGCAGGTTCTTGGCGCAGATGGTCGTGCCTTCCAGCGGATCAAGCGCGATATCGACCTGGGCGCCGTCGCGAGTCCCCACTTCCTCACCGATATACAGCATCGGCGCTTCATCACGTTCGCCTTCGCCGATCACCACGGTGCCGTCAATCGGCAACCGGTTGAGTTCCTGACGCATGGCGTCGACAGCCACCTGGTCGGCGGCCATCTCGTCGCCGCGACCGCGCAGCCGTGCCGCAGCCACCGCGGCACGTTCGGTCACACGCGCGATTTCGAGTGTGAGTATCCGGTCCAGACCACTGGCTTCTGTCGGTTTTGCTGTCATGGTCCATTATCCCCCAGGGTACATAAGATGGCCGCTCTTACAGCGATCAAACATACCAAGGCAATGTGAAAACCGGATTAAAACCTGTGTTTATTCAAGATTTTGGCCTGATCGCCAACTAAATCGATTAGGCGGCAGAAAAGTTCCGCCACCCCCGATGACATCCGCTGTGGCACTGAGCCGTCCCTGACGATCAGTTGTCGCGTGTTCGCTCGATACGGATCACTTGAGGTTCGCCGGCGAGGTAGCCTTCGCTCTTGATCGCATCGACCGCGGCCCGGACTCTTGATTCCGTTGTCGCATGGGTGACCAGAATAACGGTTTGCGGCCCCGCTTCCGAACCTGCGGGCCGCGCGCGCTGGACAATCGATTCAAGCGAAATGTCATTGTCCGCCATGGACGAGGCGATAGAGGCAAAAACACCTGCCCGGTCATCAACCTTGAGGGAGATAAAGTATCCACCTTCATGGCTCTGGATCTGTGCCTGGGTATAGGGCTCGAGTTTGTCCGCAGGCCGGCCCAGCGCCGGCGCATGCTGATGGCCCGGCCTGCTCTTGGCTATGTCGGCAATGTCACCCAGAACAGCTGACGCCGTGGCGTCGCCGCCGGCACCAGGGCCGGACAGCATCAATTCGCCCAGGATATCCGCTTCGATCGTCACGGCGTTGGTCACGCCGTCCACCTGGGCAATCATCGAGCCTTTCGGCACCATTGTCGGATGCACGCGCTGCTCGATGCCGGTGGCCGTGCGCTGCGACACACCAAGCAGCTTGATCCGGTAGCCCAGCTCATCGGCGGCATGGATGTCGTCGATGGAAATATTGGTGATGCCCTCGATATAGACTTCATCGGCAGCGATTTCGGTCCCGAACGCCAGGCTGGTGAGAATCGACAGTTTGTGCGCGGTGTCATTGCCTTCGATATCAAAGGCCGGATCGGCTTCGGCGTAACCAAGCCGCTGTGCTTCCGCGAGACATTCCGCAAACCCGATATTGTCCCGTTCCATCCGGGTCAGGATATAGTTGCAGGTACCATTCAGGATGCCATAGATCCGGGTGACCGCATTGCCGGTCAACGATTCCCGCATGGCCTTGATCACCGGAATTCCGCCGGCAACGGCGGCTTCGAAGTTCAGCAGCACACCGTTGGCCTCGGCAAGCCGCGCCAGTTGAACACCGTGCCGGGCCAGCATCGCCTTGTTGGCAGTCACGAAGTGACGGCCGGCAGACAGCGCCGCGGTCGCAGATGCCAGCGCCGGATCGCCTTCGCCGCCAATCAGCTCAACAAAGACATCGATATCAGCTTCTTGCGCCATAACCACCGGATCATCGAACCAGACGACACCGTCAAGGTTGAGGCCGCGATCCCGGCTGCGGTCACGCGCGCACACCGCAGTCACCACAATTTCGCGGCCGCATATGTCAGCAAGCAGATTGTGCCGGCTGGTGATGATCTGGAACAATGCCGCACCGACAGTGCCAAGGCCTGCAATGCCGATCTTCAGGGCATCAGTCATATCAAAAGTCCACCTGTATGGGATCGCCCGCAAAGAAATTGCGGAACGTTGAATTTCCACGCGGGTTTACCGTCGAGGGGCCGGACGGTCAACGCCGAGAGGTCAATGAAACCACATTGTCGGCGCCGCCATTGGTCGCTGTAGAGAAGAAGCGCTTGATGTTGCGGGCCGCCTGCCGGATCCGGTGTTCGTTCTCCACCAGCGCAATCCGCACATGCTCGTCGCCGTGCTCGCCAAACCCGACACCGGGTGCAACAGCAACATCTGCCTTCTCCACCAGGAGCTTGGAGAATTCCAGCGAGCCGAGATGCTTGAACTGCTCCGGGATCGGTGCCCAGGCAAACATCGTTGCGGCCGGCGGAGGCACATCCCATCCGGCCTTGCCAAAACTGTCAACCAGCACGTCGCGGCGGCGCTTGTAGATCGAGCGCACCTCTGCGATGTCGGAACCGTCGCCATTGAGTGCGGCCGTCGCCGCCACCTGGATCGGCGTGAACGCGCCATAATCCAGGTAGGATTTGACCCGGGTCAGCGCGGAAATGAGCCGTTCATTGCCGACCGCAAATCCCATCCGCCATCCCGGCATGGAGTATGTCTTGGACATCGATGTGAATTCAACGCAGATGTCGATAGCACCGGGAACTTCCAGAACCGAAGGCGGCGGCGTGTCGTCAAAATAGATTTCCGAATAGGCCAGATCCGACAGGATGAGAATGTCGTGCTTCTTGGCGAAGGCCACGACATCCTTGTAAAAATCGAGCGTCGCCACGTAGCTTGTCGGGTTGGACGGATAATTCAGGATCAGCGCCAGCGGCTTGGGTATCGAATGCCGTACCGAGCGTTCAAGCGCAGCAAAGAAACTGGCATCGGGCACAACGTCAAGCGAGCGAATGACGCCGCCTGACATGATGAAGCCGAAGGCATGGATCGGATAGGTCGGGTTGGGGCACAGGATCACATCGCCCGGCGCGGTGATCGCCTGCGCCATGTTGGCGAAACCTTCCTTCGAGCCCAGTGTGGCCACAACCTGGGTGTCGGGATTGAGCTTCACCCCGAAACGCCTCTGGTAATAGGCGGCCTGTGCGCGGCGGAGCCCGGGAATGCCGCGCGACGTGGAATACCGGTGCGTCCGCGGATCTCTGACGGCTTCACAGAGCTTGTCGACGATTGAGGCAGGCGTCGGAAGGTCAGGATTGCCCATTCCCAAATCGATGATATCGGCGCCCCCGGCCCGCGCCGACGCCTTGAGCCGGTTTACCTGCTCGAACACATAAGGTGGTAGTCGGCGGACTTTGTGAAATTCTTCCATGGAATTCCCCGGAGTTATGGGCTGGGTTTAGATGATCGGAATGTACGGATGTGCGGCCAAACCGGGCCGAACGCAAGATCTAATTCTCGATTTCCTCTTGCATGTCACGGCCATGATTGGCTGCAACGGCGCGTAACAGCTTGAGCCGCGCCTCGTAGCGTGCACGCGCGTTCGGCGTGAGGGCCCGGCTTCGCAACAGCTCGGCCATCTCCGCTTCCGCTGCCAGCTTATCCTCATCGGAGAACTGTGCATTTGCAGCTCTCGGCTGTTTTCCGAAGGTCGGATACTGACCGGTCCTGCTGGCGCCGGATGCAACAAATTCCTTGTTCTTTACCGGTGCGGTCTGCTCGAGTGGCACAACAGACGGTACTCCGGGGTTGCGCCGTAAAACCTGTGACGATCCGTCTGCCTTCACCGAATCCGCATTACTCTCCAAAGCAGCGGTTTCCGGCACGCCATTGTCAGGACGCGCAACCGGAACAGCCGTCGGGGCCGCGTCCTGCAGCGACGCCGACTGGCATGCCGCAAGCACGAGACAAACAAGAGCGGCAAACATGGGGCGAACAATTGATGTCATAATCACAAATATTCCGGTTTCCACCAAATGGTGGTCATGACATGGACAAAAAAAATCCCTATCAAGAATGGATAATGCCAGTAATGGCAGTCAAGCAAAGCAAGTAAGCCGATTTAAGGCAGAAGGCGGGCTGGAGGCAAGCTCGGGAACATAACGAGGAGGCGCCACCATGGTGGACAAGGGGAAAACAGCAGCCGGAAGCGAGCAGGCAGACAGCGGTGCGACATCCGCTGAGGCCTATGTCGTCAAGAATCCGGAAGCCTTTGCCCAAAATGTTGCGCGCATGCTGGAAGAGCTAGGCAAAGCCGCGTCCGCCTGGCTTGAACCGCGTGAGAAAGGAGAGGTCGTCGACACTGTCTCCGAGCCGATGACCGACATGGTCAAGACATTTTCCAAGGTTGGCGAGTACTGGTTGTCCGATCCGAAACGCGCCATCGAAGCCCAGACGTCGCTTCTGACCAGCTATTTCGGCATGTGGAGCGAATCGATCAACCGCATGTCCGGCGAAGAGGCTGCGCCCCGCACCAAGACAAAAGACAAGCGCTTCAGCGATCCTGACTGGGAAAACAATCCGTTCTTCGAATTCATGAAAAACGCCTATTTCATAACCTCAGACTGGGCCAACAAGCTTGTCGAAGAGAGCGAAGGGCTGGATGAGCACACCCGTCACAAGGCGGCTTTCTACGTGCGCCAGATTACCAGCGCCCTGTCACCGGCCAATTTCCTCGCCACCAATCCTGAGCTCTACAAGGAGATGGTCGCCTCCAACGGTGAGAACCTGGTCAAGGGCATGCAGATGCTTGCCGAGGATATCACCGCCGGAAAGGGCGAACTGAGATTGCGGCAATCCGATGCCTCCAAGTTCAAGGTCGGAGAAAACGTCGCGGTTTCGCCCGGTAAAGTCATAGCCCAGGATGATATCTGCCAGATCATCCAGTACGACCCGGCGACGGAAACCGTGCTCAAACGGCCCTTGCTGATCGTTCCGCCATGGATCAACAAATTCTACATTCTCGATCTCAATCCGAAAAAATCCTTCATCAAATGGGCAGTTGAACAGGGCCATACGGTGTTTGTGATTTCCTGGGTCAATCCGGACCAGCGCCACGCCGGGAAAGACTGGGAATCCTATTCCCGCGAGGGCATATCCTTTGCTCTCGACACCATCGAGAAATCGACCGGCGAACGCGAGGTCAATGCGATCGGCTATTGCGTCGGCGGAACCCTGCTGGCAGCGACACTGGCGCTGCACGCCCAGGAGAAAGACACCCGCATAGCCACGGCCACCTTTTTTACCACGCAAACGGACTTCACCTATGCCGGCGACCTCAAGGTGTTTGTCGACGAGGCGCAGATCACCTCGATCGAGAACGCCATGGAAAAGAACGGCTATCTTGACGGCTCGAAAATGGCCACGGCGTTCAACATGCTGCGCGCCTCGGACCTGATCTGGCCCTATGTGGTCAACAATTATCTCAAGGGCAAGGATCCCATGCCCTTCGACTTGCTGTACTGGAATTCCGACGCAACCCGGATGCCGGCGGCCAACCACTCCTACTATCTGCGCAATTGTTACCTCGACAACAATTTGTCCCAAGGCAAGCTGAAGCTTGCAGGCAAGACCCTCAACCTCGGCGACATCAAGATACCGGTCTATAATCTGGCGGCAAAAGAGGACCATATCGCCCCTGCCCGGTCGGCCTATATCGGTGGCAAGCTGTTTGGTGGAGACGTTACCTTTGTCATGGCCGGATCAGGCCATATTGCAGGCGTGGTCAATCCGCCGGCAGCCGGCAAGTACCAGTTCTGGTCCGATGGTCCCAGCAATGCCGAATTTGACGATTGGGTCGCCGGTGCAACCGAAACCCCTGGTTCATGGTGGCCACATTGGCATGCCTGGATCCGCGCCGCATCGAGCGAAGAGGTTCCCGCACGCAAGCCTGGCGGCAAAAAACTCAAAGCCATCGAAGCGGCACCCGGATCCTATGTCCGCGTCCGCGTCTGAAACGCCCGGCCACGCCTTCTGATGTCTGTTGCCCGGACAAACGCATCAATGTTTGCAGGTAGGCATGATGCCTGTTATGCGCCCTGTCCATGCTCTTTGATCCGCCTCTTGTCCCCGCGACACTGATCCGCCGCTACAAGCGATTCCTTTTCGATGCTGAACTCGAAAGCGGAGAACTGATCACCGGATCCTGCCCCAATACCGGTTCAATGCGCGGCCTGACCACGCCTGGCTCACGATGCTATCTGACCCGGCATTACGGCGGCACCCGCAAATATCCTCACGCATTGGAACTGGTGGAAGCAGACAACACACTGGTCGGGATCAACACCGGACGTCCCAACCGGCTGGTCGAAGACGCCATCGACGAGGGTTTGATCGGATCACTCGGCACCTACGCCGAGCGCAAGCGCGAACAAAAATACGGCCTCAATTCCCGCATCGACATTCTTCTGCAAGATCCTGAAAAGGGCCTGGCTTATGTCGAGGTGAAGAATGTTCATTTTCGCCGTCATGATGGACTCGCCGAATTTCCCGACAGTGTCACCGCCCGCGGCGCCAAGCATCTTGAAGAGCTGGGAGACATGGTCGAGGCTGGACACCGCGCGGTCATGGTCTATCTGATTCAGCGTGGCGACGTGGACAGACTGAGGCTGTGCCGCGATCTCGATCCGGCTTATGCGTCCGCCTTTGATCGCGCAATGAGCCGCGGGGTTGAAGCTTGTGCCATACGATGCGACATCACGCCTGAACAAATACGTGCTGGAACAATGGTACCCGTTGAGGAAACCTGCCTAAACAGCGTATCATGAAACGACGCGGCCAAACTGGCCGGAATGTGACAAAGCGAGCCTGCCATGGTTACCTATATTGACGCCGCAACTGCACCGATGAAGAACACAGGCCAGATCCGGATCTATGGCGCGGAAGGCTTTGAAGGCATGCGCAAGGCGAGCCAGATCACCGCCCGGTGCCTTGATGAACTGGTCACCCGCGCAGTTCCCGGCGTCACCA
>Ga0114910_1000295_pt1 | contig 26168 bp, 27 predicted proteins | sample MalvireepMed_908_FD_83500 | JGI IMG/M metagenome (GOLD analysis project Ga0114910, IMG submission 83500) | Marine viral communities from the Global Malaspina Expedition - Malaspina viral metaG DeepMed_908 | ecosystem: Environmental > Aquatic > Marine > Oceanic | place: Mediterranean Sea...
CCTCCGGTCTCACCACGATGCGCCTCGCTGTTCGCACAGCGGGGCGTTTTGTTTTCTTGTCCAAAAGCCGCCCGAGCCCTTGCCTGGGTGAAGAGGGTCGGTTACCGACTAGGTCACGTGCGGACGTGGCGAAACTGGTAGACGCAAGGGACTTAAAATCCCTCGGCCGCGAGGCTGTACGGGTTCGATTCCCGTCGTCCGCACCATTCGCCCTCTAAGTCTTTGATTTTACATAGGGTGAGGGGCGGATTCCTGAAAGGTGAGGGGCGTCTTTGTTCTGCATCTTTTCCATTCCGCTCTTTGCGAGCCGCGTCCGGTCAGATGTACGGGTGTAGAGCGAGGCCATTCCGCCGCCGCTCCAGCCGAAGATTGCCTCGAGCTCCGCAACGGTCGCGCCCGCATCGGCAATGCGGGTTGCGGCAAGCTTTCTGATGCCGTGTGCAGACTTGTTCACGTCGGCGGCGAGGCATGCCTTGCGGAACAGGTTTCCGAAACTTTCCTTGACCAGCGGCCTGCCATTGGCGCCGCAGACGAATGTCAGATCGCCGGTCTGCGAGAGCGCCATGATGTCGAGAAACGCCGTGGAGAGTGGAATGCTGACACTCATTCCCGTCTTCTCGGTCTGGATTGTCAGCACATTGTTTTTCAGGTGCGGCCGGCCAACGCACACCGCATCGCCGCGTCTGAGCCCGGTATTGATCAGCACTTCAAACCAGGCGCGCTCGCGGGTTCCCACCGGCCAGTGCTGGCAATAGGCGGCTACATCGTCTTCCGTCCAGGCCGCAAAGCCTGCGCCTTTCGGGCGGCGCGGGTTCTTGACGCCGACAGTCGGGTCGGTTGCCACCAGATCGGTTTCCAGGGCCCAGCGGAACAGGCCGCGCATGGCGTCCAGGAAATTGCGTGATTGTGCGGGTGTCGCCGCCCGTGCCTCGCGGCCTTTGACAATTACGGCGCGCGTGATATCGGCGTAACTGGCTTTCCCGGCGCTCTTTATGACGCCCTTGAAGATATTGTCTCGCTGGCGGCGCGTCGCGGCTGACAGGCCGAGATAGGCGCTCGACTGGCGATAGACATCTATCAGCCACTCCAGCGTGCCGCGCTGTGCCCTGGTTTTGGCTGGCGGCTCCTGGTCGCGCAAAGCCCGTGTGTAGGCCTCCCAGAAATCAGCGGTTTCAAAGTCGGGCAGGCGGACCCGCGGGCCCTTTTTGCGCCTGAAATAATAGCAGATCTTGCCGTGCCGGCTTTTCTGACGATAGCAATATTGGGGGAGCTTGCGAGCCATGCCCGGCATTACAAGTTGATCTCGGGTTTGGGGTCAAGCGAGGTATCGCTTTTCTTGTCGCTTGTGGCTGGCGTGATCCGGTAAATGGCGTGGCCCACGCTGATCTCGATCGTGCACTCTTGAGCCTTGGCCACTTTGGCGGCCCGTGTGAGATCGGCTTGCGGGATCAGGGCGGGAATTGTCATTTGGCTGGCCCCGGTAAGGGGGCTTGTCCGCTGCCAACCTCAAAGCCCAGCTTGCGCAGCTGTTCGCTGGCGTCTGCGCGCATGGCATTCACCGCATCTCCGGCCAACCGCTTGAGCAGTTCCTTGCCATCTCGAGTAAGGATAATTTCCGCCTGGTTGCCGCCGGTGCCGACCATCAGCCGCATCGGCCCGGCATCAATCAGGGCCATCATCTCATTGGCCTGTTTCAGTCGGGATGCCTGGGTGCGCGCTGTTTCAATGTCTGCGAGTTTCATGGTTCCGACCTCCTCAATAGCGCACGGCGTTTGGGCAATAGGTTGACAGCCGGTCGCGGAATTCATCTGCGGCCTTGGCGGTTGGCCATATCTTGATGCGGCCGCGGGTTCTGATTGGCCGCGCGGTTTCCACTGCCGTGCCCCAGGGGAGCTTGGTGGGCAGCAGCAGATGCGCCCGTTCGGTGGCCAGCATGCGGGTGTCATAGTCTTTCACGCGGGTGAGGATCTGGCGCGAAGGAAACGGAATACGAGCGGCCTTGAAGATCAGCCGGTCGAGCTGCGCGCCTACTTCCGTAAAGGCAAAGCGGATGGCTTCGGGATCATGCCCGGCGCAGGCGGCGATATCGGCGAGAAACTGCTGTGCGGGCGTTGTGGTGTCGCCAATCACATATTCGCGGCAATCATGCAGCAGGGAGATGGCGGCGAGATGCGCATCGCCGGTTTCCTGCTGGGCTGCATCGCACATAAGCACCGAGTGCTGCGCCACGCTGTAGACCCCGCCCGGCACATGGCCGGCAAAGCGGCAGAGCCGTGCCAGCGCTTCGGCCACATCGCCATGTAGGTCGATCTCGCCGCTCAGGCCAGTAGCGCTTAACAGCAGGGCTTTGCCGGAGATGGTGGGGAGGATGTTTTGCCCGGCCTGGCGCGCGTTCATTGTGAGAGCCCCGCGGCTGACGGAAGATGAACGCCTGTGTGGGTAGCCGTATTGAATGTCGTCGCGCAGAGCGCCAGTGCGATGGCGAAGCCCAGAGCCAGCGCCAGCAGCGCGGGCAGTGCGCCGGGGCTTGGCTCGCGCGCCGGTGGGGCGAAGCCGAAGCTGGGTGGTTGGGTGTTTGCAGCTGGTTGGCGGCGGGCGGTCCGTTCTGTATGGTAATTGGTAGCATTCTGGTCCTGCATCTTGCGAAGGCTGCCGGTGGATTGTGCGGAGTTGTCTGCCATTGACTGGTGCATTGCGGTCTCCTTGCCAGTAGAAGCCGATAATCGCGATATTCGCAATTTATGTCAATCTTATAATTGCGAATATCGCAATCTAAGGTTTCGTAGCGAACAGTACGTGCTTTCAAATGTTTACGTGAGAGTGGTCATTCGCTGCCTTGTGCTGCATGACCACGTTGGACAGAAAGTAAGAATTCGTTGCGCCGGGAATGAATGACCGAAATGGGGCCGAGATTTGACTGTCTGCTATTGAGGACTTCGGACGTAAAGCGGACATATCGCTGATGACTGACCGAGGCCGTCAGTGACTCATAGGGGAAGTCCAGGCGGTCCGCTTCGCGGCACGCCGCTTTCCCCAGCCGCCTGTTCCATCAGCGTCGTGTCGACACTACCGCTGGCTGCACTGATGGTCTAGTTTCCTGTTGGGGAATAAAATATCGGGGGCTCGCCGCGTGAAAATATGTCAAATGAAAGTCCAAAACTTCCGCCTGCTACATGACGTTTCTCTTCAGCTTGAAAAGGAGACGACGGTTGTTGTGGGTCGGAACAACTGCGGCAAAACGTCATTGTCTGACGTGATTAAAAAGTTTCTCTCCGAAAAGAGCAGATTCGAGATCGAGGACTTCTCCAGCGCGTCCTACGAAAATTTTTGTGCCGCGCACCGGGCCTACCTCAATAACGCGGACCCGCAAGAAGTCCGCGCTTTGGTCCCGATCATCGAGCTCCGCATTCACGTAAAATATGACCCGGCCATTCCGGAATTCGGGCCGTTGCAGGAGTTCGTAATTGACACTGACGACACATGTACCGAGGCGGTCATCGTTTGTCGGCGCGCTCTGGCTGACGGCCGCATTGATTCACTCTTCGACGGCCATGGGGAGATCGTCCTTGAAGGCGAGCCTGCGCAGCACACCGAAGTGGACAAGCTCGCGCTATTCGGAAGCTTGGCCGAACGCGTTCCTAGCCATTTCACCACACGTATGTGGGCTGAAGATCCCAATGACCCGACCAACACGCATGAGGTGACGCCGGCGGCCGTCACGAAGCTCTTGTCGCTTGGCTTCGTGAACGCGCAGCGCGCGCTTGATGCGACCGGCGGACGTGACACCGACGTTCTGGCGAAGGTGCTTGAGGGTCTCTTCCAAAGTGCTTCGGTTTCGACAGCCGACGGCTCGCAAAAGGATATCGCCGAAGGGCTTAAGAAGGCTGTCGAGGAAATCCAGACGGGGATCGATAAAGACTTCAAAAGCCAACTGGCCAAGCTCATGCCGGCCATCGAATATTTCGGCTATCCGGGACTCGATAATGGCCCGCTCTATCCCGAGACGAAGCTCGAAATTGGCAAGCTCCTGACCAATTTCACCAAGGTTCAGTATGCGGGTCATAACGGCGTGCAGCTTCCGGAGTCCTACAACGGACTCGGCTATCGGAACCTCCTCTACATTCTCCTCAAGATCGTTGAGTTCTTCCGCGAATTCCGCGCGCACGCTCAAGCGCCCGGCCTTCAGCTCATCGTCATCGAAGAACCCGAAGCGCACCTGCATCCTCAGATGCAGGAAGTCTTCATTCGGCAGCTTCCATTGATCGTCGAAAGGCTTTGCGCTCTGGAGGGTGAGAACGTCACCTGGCCAGTGCAGTTCATCGTCTCAACCCACTCTCCGCACGTCGCGAACGAAGCGCGCTTCGATACCATCCGCTATTTTGCGATCACGTCGAAGGATCGACCTGTCGGCGTCCGTTGCACGCAGGTGAAGGATTTAAGTAGCGATCTCGCGGGCCTCAAAGGACCGGTCGCAAATTTCCTGCACCAGTATCTCACGCTAACGCGATGCGACCTGTTCTTCGCTGACAAAGCGATCCTGATCGAGGGCACGACGGAGCGGTTGATGCTGCCGCAGGTGATGCGGGCACTAGAGCAGGCCGATCCAAACTTGAAGCTCGGCAGTCAGTACACGACGATCATGGAAGTCGGCGGTGCGTACGCCCAGCTCTTCATACCCCTGCTGGAGTTCCTTGGACTGCGAAGCCTGATCGTGACCGACCTCGATGCGGTCAAGAAAAACGAGAAGAGCAAGCTCGAAGCGTGTCTCGTCCATGAGGGAGAGAGCACCAGTAACTCTTGCATCAAGAGCTGGTTCGCTGAGGTTGCGCACCCTGCGGAAGCTGAAAGAGTCGAAGAGCGGCAGGCGGAGCCGGCAGTCGAAGCCGTAGCCGAAGCGGTCGTCGATCTCGCTGATGACGATGAGGAGGAGGTGAAGGAGGGCACAACCCTATTCGATCTTGCAGTAGCCATGACGGCTGATGCCGCGAAGAAGACCCGCGGCACGCTCCGCATTGCCTATCAGGTGCCAGAAGCGGACGGGGGGCCGTGTGGCCGCACGTTCGAAGATGCTTTCATCCTCGCGAACCAAGGCTTGTTTGGCATCACCGGCACCACGAACGACGCGCTCGCGAAAGCTGCCGCCGATAAGGCGGCCAAGCAGAAGAAGTCCAAATTTGCTCTGACTTACGCCATAGACAAAACGAACTGGACAACGCCCCGGTACATCAAGGATGGCATCGTTTGGCTTGCCGACAGCAACGCGGCTGTTGTCGATCCCGGCGTGGCGCTGGCGGCTGAAGCACAGGCGGCGAACCCGATCGAAAATCTTGGAGAAGAGACGATCACGGGAGCCGCCGAATGAACCAAGAGGCGGAACTCAATCCTGCTGAAGCGGCGGCGGTTCTCTCTTGGAAGGAGCTTCGCAGCCATCTCGATGACGGGTCGAGCTTCGTCTTCGAAGCGGGAGCCGGGGCCGGGAAGACCTTTTCGCTGGTCGAAGCGCTGCGACACATTTTGAAAGAGCGCTCCCGCGAACTCCAACGATCCCATCAGCAAGTTGCCTGCATCACCTACACCAACGTAGCGCGCGACATGATCGTCGCTCAGACGGACGGCCACCCGGCGATCTACTGCGATACCACCCACGCCTTCGCGTGGATGCTCATCAGTGGCTTCCAGAAGCGCCTCGTCGAGCTCGTCCGTACGCTTTCCGGGTGGGTCGACCGCGTTGAGGAGTTGGAGGCAGCGAACATCACTGGTGTCGGTTATGCCCTTGGGCGGCGTACGATCGAGGACGGTACCGCCAATCTGCACCACGACGATATCTTCCCGATGTTCATCGAGCTGATGGAATCGAAGAAGTTTCGGAATGCAGTGACGTCGCGGTTCCCGATTGTGCTGGTTGACGAGTACCAAGATAGCAACAAGGCTCTAATGGAGTGTCTAGCATCTCACTTCCTGGGCCAGCCGAAGTCACCGCAGTTTGGATTCTTCGGCGACCACTGGCAGCGCATCTACGATGACACCTGCGGAGCCATTGAGCATGAAGCGCTGAAGCGTATCGGAAAGAAGGCCAACTTCCGAAGCGCGAAGCCCATCGTCGATTCATTGAACCTGATGCGTCCAGAGCTTGCCCAAGCGGTGAAGGACCCTTCTGCGCCTGGCTCGGTGCATATCTTCCACACGAACGGCTGGATCGGGGCGCGGGAAACAAGAAACCACTGGCAGCAAGACTTGCCAGGGCCGAAGGCCGCAAGCGCGCTGACGAAGGTGCGCGCGACGCTGGCGGCTGACTATGGCTGGGACTTCGCAGGCGACACCAAGATCCTGATGCTCACCCATCGGGCACTCGCAACCGAGATGGGCTACAGCTCCATGCGAGACGTCTTCAGCTACGCCGACTCCTATACGAGGAAGGCGAACGAGGTGATCGCGTACTTTCACGAACATCTCGAGCCGGCGACGCGCGCGTATCTCGACGGGAAGTACGGCGCGATGTTCGAGGCCATTGATGCCCGGCGGCCGATCATGTCTGGACCGGCGGACAAGGCAAAATGGGCGGGCGCGTTGAAGAGCCTTTGCGAGCTCCGTAATACCGGCACGGTCGGCGAAGTCATTTCTCACCTGCAGGCGACGGGTCTGCCGATCTTGTCGGACGCGGTCGAGCGTCAGGAGCAGGATCTGGCCCATGCCATCGCCGCTGGAGGAGAGCTGTCGAGCCGCCAGAAGGAACTAAGCAAGCTGCACAACGTCGCCTACGCGGACGTCATTGCCCTTTGTACTTACCTCGACGGCCACTCGCCGTTTCAAACCAAGCACGGGGTGAAGGGAGATCAGTTCGAGAACGTGCTCGTCGTATTTGGCCGCGGTTGGAATGAGTATGACTTCAACGCTTTTCTCGGAATGGCCAAGAATCCTGCTCAGATAGCGGCCAAGGCTGCCGCCTATGAGCGCTATCGCAACCTGTTCTATGTTGCGGTGTCTCGTCCGAAGCGTCGTCTGGCGCTCTTGTTTACGCAGAAGCTGGACCCTTCGGCGATGGCGACGCTCACAGACTGGTTTGGACAGCACCCCATTCTCGATATCGGGCCTACGCTCTAGCGCGCTGGCCGCAAGGGCGCAGCACCGGGAGACTATCCTCGAGGGTCCACTCTGTGGCCGTACCGCATCGTCTGCTACTGGCGCAACCATGACCTCCATAGTGGTGGGCGGAAACGTCTGCTTTCAGGGATCCGATAATTGGGTCTCCATGTCCGACATGAGGGCGCGTTGCCGCCCGGCTGATGCCTGGCACTGTTATGGACATCAGCTCTTCCGCCAAAGAAAGTTTCTGTGCCGAAGTTTCGCTCGAAATGAATATTCACCGCCGCCACGGCGGGCGTTCGAAATGCGATCAGGATGGCCAAAGCGGCTTCACCGGTTCGATACGATATCTCTTCTCAAACTCGCGGAGAACCATTTCGAGGGTCGCCTCGAAAGCACTTTGATCAAAATTCATGGTCTTTCTCGCTTCGTGAAGATAGCGCCAGTCGATGAAGGCATCTTGGTGCTGATACAGAATGTGGCTAATGCTGTAATCAACGTAAAGAAAGTTGGGATGATACGGGACGACTGACCGTTTGAACTCTGCGTCGAGCCTCTCTTGGCTTTCCGGCTTTAGGCGATCAAACAGCTTCATAAGGTTGTGCGATTTAATAAAATTTGGATCGTCGTAATCGAAAACGAACCATGCTTTGAGCGCCAATTCCATCGAGAGCGCTAAAAGCATCGGTTCAACGCCGATGTGGTTTATTTCGCCAAGGTCTGCATGCTTTCCGAAACCCGAGTCTGGAAAGCTCCGAGTTTTTCTAAATATCTCCCTAGCGGCTTCTCCGATTCTTATTGCTGTCGATAAGCGCGCACTCATTAGAGGTCCTTGAGTTGATGCAAGCTGGCTCTGGAATTTGAGCTGAGACATCACAACACACAATAGCTCAGGCCGGACAATGGGTATAACTTAATGATGCCAACTTCGAGTTGAAATCACCGCTGGCCGCCTGTCTTCCAGTTTGTCATGCACTCGAAAGATGCCTAGGTTTTGACGTCCCCATTCTTTCCGTTCGTGGGGTGCTTGCCCATGCGCCGCAGCTGATTGGCCCGGATGGTCACATAGATCTCGCCAACCCAATCAAGTTCCTGATCTTCAATCGGGTGGTCATTCCAGGACTCAAGCGTGTAACCGCGGGATCCGCGGCGGATCGTTTTGAGGAACCGCCGGCCATCCCCGGTGCGCACCGCAGCTTCTTCTCCTAAAAAAGAGTCGGTTGCGCGTTTCTGTGATCGCCACACAATGATGACGTCGCCCTCGTCGTAACGGGGCAGCATCGATGTGCCGCGCACCTGGAAGGCAATCATTTCGTCCGGTACAGGAATAGCGAGCTTGATCTGTTCGAGACCTTCAGGAGGCGTCTGTTCGAAATCTGGTTCGATCTGCGCGCCGGCGCCGACATATCCCATGAGGGGAACCGACATTTCTTCTGCGGCTTCAGGGTCGGTGCCGCAAGCAGCAAAGAACGCCCGCATGCCTTCGAGTTCATGGGCCTTGATCTCGCGCATTTCCTTCTTGGAATCGAGATTGGCCATCCGCGTGATCGCATCCGGGCGGACACCCAGATGCGTTGCCAGGCGCCCTTTGGCACCGTGACCAAGAGCCTCTAGGTTTTGGTTCAGCCATAGGCGGATTGCATGCTGTGGATCGCTCATGGCGACATAATTGCGATCTACGCGAATATTCATATCGCGAACTTCGCAAATATGGATTGACATAAATCGCGAATATCGCAAATATATAGCGCATGAACACTGATTATCTCGAACCCGCGCGCACTGTCATTGGAAAGATCGGCACCCAGAGGGTCGCCGCCATTACTGGCAAGCACGTCTCTCGCGTTTATCGTTGGATGTATCCCAAGTCCCGCGGTGGCACCGGCGGATTGATTCCTCAGTCCGACATGCCTGCGTTGCTGACTTATGCGCTCGAAAACCAGATCGATCTCTCGCCCGCCGAGTTTTTCCCTGCGGTTTCGCCGTTCGAGTTGCTCGCCAACCGGCCGGACAAATTTGATGGGCCGGCCGTTGCCTCTGGCGGACTCGCCGACGATCGTTCCAAGCTTGACGCGGCAAGAGCTCCCGATCCGATGACCGCTACTCGTTTTTCCGCACTGCCACCACCAGTCGTGGAGGGCGGCGAATGACGCGCCCACTCTCACGCCGCCTGGCGGATGCTGCCTGCGCCTTGCAGACCGGGCATTCGGTGCGAGACTTTCGCCGCGCCAGCCTTGAGCGCGTGGTGCTCTTGTCCCGGCGCGTGGCGGCGGAAAAAAGACGGTCGGCGGCAAGATCCCGGTCCGCCTGGTTCGTTGCCCAGCTAACCGCGCGGGCGAAAGCGCTTGAGAACGCGATTGAGCGCACCACCCAGGGTTTCGATCGCGAGGCCGAAGCCTTCCTGCTGAATGCGCTTGATGTCGAACGTGCTTGCATTCGCGCGTTCTGGCGGGCGGAAGCGCTCGACCGGATGGGACTGAGCCATTGTGACGACGCGCCCGAGGGCAGCCTCGAAGCCGCGATAATCGCGCGATGCAAACTCCGCTGCCAGCTCTACGAGGGCCTTTTCGAGAATGGCCGCCTTGATTTCTTCCTGGACGAGAAGCTCGTCGGACGATGGGATTGGCATTGCTTCCTCCATTGGCTCCGCGCGCTTCCGCGGCTTTGGCGGGAGGGCCGGAACCATGGCGCCGCCGGCCGCCCACCGCTTTTTTCGCGAGCAATAGCGAAGCGTTTACCTCACGCGGTCGAGCGGCAATGACGGTGTGTGTGTGCATCGGGATGGTCTCTCGCAGGCCAGGCTTTGGGCGAATTGCCGTGAATGTGGTCCCGAGCCGAGTTCTCAACCTCGCGGCTGCGGTGGCAGGGGCGGCAGGACCAAAGCCGTGAAGGGCGAGGCTCTGCCGCGCTTGATTGAACCCAGTGTGTCGGGGCGTGGCTGCCCGGTCACGGAAGAAAACCGGGAAACTCTTTCCTGGTAACAAAGGATGTTTCGATGCGCGCATCGACAGAACAGGAGCGCACAGCGCTGAAATCCGCCGTTCGGCTGGCGCTGAAACTGGCCGGTGGACCGGAACGGTTTTCCCACGTTACCGCGGTGAAATGCCCGGAGCTTTCCAAATATGCCTCGGCCTCGGAGGATCGGCAGGCGCGCATCGACGTGGCGCTGGAGCTTGACCGCGAGGCCGGTGCGCCGGTGGTGCTGGGCGAGATGGCGCGGCTGTTGGGCTATCAGCTCGGGCAGGCCGACCGGCGCGACACCACAGCGGCCACGCTGGCCGACGCCTCCCGCGTGGCGCGGGAGTGTCTGGATGTCTTCAATGTGGTGATCGAGGCGCTGGCCGACGGCCGCATTGACCCGGCGGAGGGCAGGGCCTGCCGCCAGCAGATCGCCGAGGCCATCCGCGAGCTGGCGCAGCTCGATGCGCGCATTGCGGGGGTAATGTGATGGAAGAACGTTCAGTCATTGAAGATGTCGTCAGCGTCGACAACCTCGAGCTTGGTTTCCCAGTCTATCTCGAGCGAATTGAACAATATGACCGGAGCCTTGTCTCGCCAATAGTAATTTCCGCGTCCTTGAAGAGGCAAGAGATCCGGTCGTTCATCTTCGCTGTATGTGAATTGGCAGTTGGAAAAGTCACAGTCGAGGAATTCGTTGTATCCAATTGCGGCCAGATCGAAACCAGTAATACTGCAACCCTCAAAACGGCAGTTGCGGTACACGGCTCCACCATTTTGGATAACCTCGGATCGGAAGGTAACGCGTCGAAATTTGCATTTCGTGTTGCACCGGTAGATATCGCTCAGGTCTCCGCCAAAAATGGCATCTTCAAATGTCACGTGAGCTACACCAGATACGCCGTACCATTTTGTGGCGGCGCTTTCCCCTTTAAGGGTTACCGTCCCGCGCGTTGTGTTTCCGTGAAGGAAACCAAGTTCAAGCGCCTGTCGGATGGCAGCGGGGACATAGCTGTTTTGCTTCGCGCTGTATTTTTTGGCAAGATGACCGGCCAGAAGGGCCATGCCTTGCGCCGCAAACCGCTGATTTGCCGCAGTTACTACGGCTTCCAGGCATGCAACTCCGGCGACTTCCACCCTCTTCTCATCATTCACTATAAGTTCGGCGCCTTTTTGCAGCAGGGTGGCAAGGTTGTTCTCGTCAGTGGAATCGTTCGCCCGCCGTTGCTCGACCGCTTGATCCTCCTGCACCTTGCCGCGCCAGCCGATGGTGAAAAAGGTAACGATCGCGAGCAGAAATGCGCCAATCGGGCCCGCGGCGCGAGCGCGGACACCAAGGTCATCTATCGCCAATCCGAAGTCGGCGATGCCCAGTATCCAAACGGTGCCGAGCAAACCCATCAGTACAAACACAATGCCGCTGAGAAGAGCACAGAGCAGCCATTGTTCTTTCGAGATGTTGACCCAGTCGCCAACTCTGTCGGGGTCGTCATCGTTTGGTTTCATGGCTGGCCTCCTGTCTCGACGTTAGCAGCCGGCAACGACAATGCAATTAGCGGGAGGGTGTGCGCATGACACTCTCCACAGTTGCGGCGAGGACCAAGTGATGGTCAAGCCGTTTGAAAGGTTCCCTAGCCAAACCGCCGCCGTGCTGCATTTCGCCAGCCAGGGCATGACTGTCGGCGAAATCGCGCAGCGCATGGGCCGCTCGGCGGGCTTTGTCAGCAACATTATCAATCAGAGCGGCGGCCATGTGGCGCGGAAGCTGGTCAATATCCGTGCTGACAATTTTGCAGCGGTTTCATCTGCTGCCGCTGCGCATGGCCTGTCGCCGGTGGCGCTGACAGACCGGATCCTCGCCATCGTCACCTCAGAGCCGGTACTGCTCGAGAATCTGCTGGATGAGTGCGATGCGTAAGCTGCAGATCCCGCAAGAGGCGATTGACCGGGCCCGCAATGCTGATGTGATTGGCGTGGCCGAAAGCCTGGGCGCCGCGTTCAAGGCCAATCCCGAGGCTGGCATTCCATGCCCGGGCTGCGGCGGCACGGATCGCTTTGCCGTCAGCCGAAGCAAGAATGTGTTTTCCTGCCGCGCCTCGGGCGAGGGCGGTGATGCCATCAGGCTGGTGCGCCATATTCTGGGATGCGGCTTTTCTGAAGCGATCGAGATCCTCACCGGGGTGAAACCGGCGCCTGTGCGCAGCCCCGCAGCAGCTGCCAGCGCCAGGCGCGAAGACAATGAATATCGCGAAAAGGCGCGGCGGGCAGCGCATGGGATCTGGCGCTCGGCGAGCCGGCCAGGCGATCTGCTGCGCGGCTATTTTGGTGTGCGTGGGCTTGTGGCCAATCCGGCTGCCATCCCGACACTGCGTGAGATCGGCGCGCATCCCTATTGGACCTGGTCCAAAGAGCAGCAACGCTTCGTCAAACTCGGTGAGGCGCCTGCGATGATTGCCGCCATCACTGATGCATCGGGCCGGTTTGTCGGTGTGCACCAGACCTGGCTTGATCTGACACGCCCCAACGGCAAGGCTGAGTTCTTTGATCCCGAGACCGGCGAGCAGCTCGACGCCAAGAAAGTGCGTGGTTCTCAGCGCGGCGGCCGCATCGTGCTGCGCGGTCCGCGCACCGGTGCTGCCGATGACCTGCCGCAATTTGACCAGTTGGCCGTGGGCGAAGGCGTGGAGACTGCGCTTGGCTGGGACCAGGTGAAGGCGCCGGAATGGACCGCACTCTGGGTGGCAATCAATCTCGACAACATGTCAGGCCGGGCCACGGAATCTGTGCCGCACCCGACCCTGCAGCGCGTGGACGCACTGGGGCGCAAGCGCACCGTCAAGGTGTCCGGGCCTTGCCCCGATATGACCGACACCCAATGCCTGATCGTGCCGCCAGGGAGGTTTTCCCGTGTCACGTTTTTAGGCGATGGCGACAGCAACAGCTTTTCCACCACGGCCGCCATGCACCGCGCCCGCGCCCGTGCACCTGCAGACAGCCATCCGGTGATCGACTGGGCCCCGCCGGGCATGGACTGGGGCGATGTGGCGAGTATGACCAAGCGCGAGGCGGCGGAATGATCGCGCTGCCGCATGGCCCGTTCAATGTGATTTATGCCGATCCGCCCTGGCGGTTTGAATCCTGGTCGCATCGCGGCGAGGACCGCGGCGCCGTGCAGCACTATGGCTGCATGGACTTGGCCGATATTTGCGCCTTGCCGGTGGAAGGCTCTGCTGCGGGTAATGCGGCGCTGTTTATGTGGGTGGTGCAGCCGATGTTGCCGGAGGCGCTGAAGTTGATCGAGGCGTGGGGCTTCACCTTTAAGACCGTGGCTTTCTGCTGGGTGAAGATCAAGGGCCCGCCTGGGCAGGGACATCTGTTTCTCGAAAGCGGCAATGTGCGCAAGGGGCTGGGCTATCACACGCGATCGGGCATGGAGCAATGCTGGCTGGCCACCCGGGGCAACGGCTATCAACGGCTGACCAAGGGCGAGCCGCAGGTGCATTTTGAAGGCGTCCGCGAGCACTCGCGCAAGCCCGAGCATTTTGCCCATGCCATCGAGCGGCTGACAGGTGACGTGCCCAAACTCGAAATGTTTGCCCGCACTGAGCGCCCGGGCTGGACCGCGTGGGGCAACCAAGTGGGCAAATTCCGGGAGCAGGTGGCATGAGGGCGCGCGCGGGGTTAGTCCGACGGTTCCAATGTAGCCATCACCGCAAGCAAGTCGGCATTGTAGGTCTGCCCATCAACGCCATGGTGAACGCGGCGATGGCAGTTTGGACAAAGCGCAATGACGAAGTGCGGATCGTCCGGCCCACCGTCGCTCACACGTCGGATATGGTGTGGCTCAAGATAGGGCGTGCCGTTGGTGCGGATGAATGGCGCAGGGCTGCCACACCCCTCACAGTGGCCAGCGGCGCGCGCCACCACATAGTCCCGCACGTCTCTGCTACGTTCGAAAACCGTTCGCGTGGCAGTGCTCTTGCTGGGTTGGGCACGCGATGCGCTCATGGCACGAGCGCGGAGTGCGGCAAGGTCTGTCGTCGGCGCAGAAGCCGAGATCGAAGTGGCATCTTGGATGCTCTCGAGGGGTTGGAGCTCAAACACGAAGGCGTCGCGCTCTGCGCCCGTGCGGTCGGGCGCCCGAACCGTTCGGTGTGTCTCATAGACGTATTCATCGAGAAACCTCAGGCCGTCTTTCGACTTGCGAAACAGGAGCAGGCTTTTGCCATTCGCCGAATGATCGCGGATGGCCACGTTGCCCTTATTCATTTGCATGTCGCCCACTTGGCCTTCACCGAAATACTCGAATGCCCCATCCTCGCGAAGGCGGTCAGAATAGCCGTGTGTCAGGCCTTCGGCACCTGTGATGATGATAACAAGTGGATGTTCGGCCGGCGTGATGATGCCGCCTTGTTGTTGACCGCGAAACCGCGCGTGAATGTCGGTGCGCCGATTATAGATCCTGTCCCGTTCAAAGCCAAAGGGCATCCCGCTCTCTCCGGTTCCAAGAGCAAATCGCTCGATCTTCATTTGCACAGCAGGTCTGATCCAGGCGGATGCGCCGGCGCGGTTCTAAGGCCATGTGTGTGCAGCCTATCCGGGAGTGGGGAGGTGACGCAATGACAACTTCACCACCAGATATTCCTGACATCGAGGCTGACATCAACGCCGATATCCTTGCTGCTTGTGCGCAGGAGGAACAGAACGACATTGGCAATGCCAGGCGGTTCCGCCATCGTTTTGGGGATCTGGCTGCCCCCCATGGCCGCGATGTGGCGCTGTCGGTGGCGCATATTGGCTGGCATGTGTTTGATGGCCGCCGCTACCGCGAGGACGATGACGGCTCGGCAATCCGCCGGCTGGCGCATGAAACCGCGACTGCCATCCGCCAGGAACCTGCGGCGCTGGATTTTTACGATTTCGAGGCGCAGGCGGTGGAAGCGGGCCGTGTGGCGCTAGATGCGCTTGAGCGCATGGGCAAGCCGGACAAGGCATGGACTGACGACAAGCTGAGTGAATACAGAGCACTGGAGCGATCGGTTGCCATGGCGGACGAGGCGATGGCAGGGCTGAAATCTCGCCGCTCCGCCCGGCACAAATATGCCAATGCCTCGGCCAATTCCGCCAAGATCGGCAACATGCTGATCGAGGCCGCGCCCTATATGGCCACCCGGGTGGATGAGCTGAACTGCGACCGGCTGGCGGTCAATTGCCAGTCGGGCACGGTGCGTTTTATGCAGATCGAGGACGAGGACAGCGATCCGCAGGATCCGCGGTTTCGCTGGGAGGCGCGGCTCGATGGCCACGCGCAGACTGACCTGATCACCAAACTGGCGCCCTCCGACTGGAACCCGGACAAACCGGCACAGGCGCCGGAATGGAAGAAGTTTCTCGCTGTGGTTCAGCCATCGGAACAGGTGCGCGGGTTCTTGAAGCGCGTGTGCGGTTATTGCCTCACCGGAATGACCACGGAACAGATCCTGCTGTTTCACTATGGCGCCGGCCGCAACGGCAAATCGACCTTCATGGATGCGCTGTGCCGGGTGATGGATGATTATGCCGTCACCTTGTCGATCGACAGTTTTTCCGGTGAAAGCCGCCGGGGCGGGGCCGAGGCCACGCCCGACCTTGCCCGGCTGCCCGGCGCGCGGCTGGTCTCGGCCTCCGAGCCCGAGGCCGGGGTGAAGCTCAAGGATGCGCTGATCAAGCAGTTGACCGGCGGTGAGAAAATTCCGGTGCGGCGTTTGCACAAGGACTTTTTCGAGGTTGATCCGCATTTCAAGATTATGCTTTCGGGCAACCACAAGCCGCGCATCGATGATGATTCCGACGGTATCTGGCGCCGGGTGGTGCTGGTGCCATGGGATGTGCAGATCCCCAAAGAGCAGGTGGATCGGCTGCTGCCGGAGAAGCTGGCGAAGGAGCGCGATGGCATCTTCGCCTGGATGATTGAGGGCGCGCTCGAATATCTGACCTTTGGCCTGGACACGCCTGAGGAAATCTCGGCCGCCAGCCAGGCCTATCGCGAGGAAAGTGACCCGATCGGCCAGTTCATCCGCACGGCTTGCGTGGTCACCGGTGAGGCGGCCGACAGCGAGGCACCGTTTGATCTGTTCGTGGCCTACGAGAAATTTGCCCGCGCCGAGGGGGCTTTCCCCTTCACCCAGGCAACATTTGCCAAGCGCTTCGCCAGCGCAGCGCGGCGGCCCTATCAGGGCCCGGAGGGAGACATGCGCCACTTCGCCAAGGCCAAGACCGGCGGCAACACTGTCTATCGCGGCATTCATGTCCGCCCGGAGTGGCTGGCATCCAGGCCGGAGGGAGCGCCATGACAGATATCGCCACCAGGGGCGGCGCATTCCTCGATGCTTGGACGGCCATTCGCGTGATCGCGGCATGGCGGCGGGGCATGAAGACGACCGCGGAAATCGCTGATGACAACGACGTGCCCGAGGATGCGATCTGGCGATTGATGCAGGCAGAGCGCGACATCAGGCTTGGCCATGTTGCGCGCTGAACCTCGCACCCCTTTGCCAGCCAGAGGCCGCGAAGGGCAAAACCTGCCCTGGCATCCCCGAACTGCACGCAAAAGGGGGGCGCAGGGGACGCAAACAGGTGTGATGCGCCGCTTGCGTCCCCATGAAAGGGTGCGGGATTTCAAAGGGTTCGGACGCTGGGGACGATGGGGACGCAAGCCCGCGCCTAATGTGCGCGCGCGGGATTTCAGGGGTTCGGGGTTAGAGCGGGCACTCTCTCTATGCGTTATCTCCGGTTTGCGTCCCTATCGTCCCTTGCTTCCCTCTTGTTCTGAATAATTCAACGAAAACAAAGAAACTAATTCTATAAGTGAGGGCTGATGTGATGCAAAACAGGGAAGCAAACGCCAAATTGGGGACGCAAATCGGTGCCGGGCTCAAAAAGATGAGTGTTGACCAGGCGCTGGCCTGGGCGTGGCGGGATGAGCTGCCCAAGGCGCCGCGCGTAGCTGACGGCCCGGACGGGTTTCTGGACGCATGGCGCAAGGTCTCGGGCTATGGCGAATACATGACGCTGGTCGACCGGCAGGGCATCAACCGATATGGCGTGGTTCCCGATTTCTCAGCGAGCGCCTGGCCGCATGCGGATGCAGTGCGGCTTCATGAGGCAGTGACGGCCCTTGATGGCGCCGAGGTGGATCTGCCCGACGACTGGCACCCGGCGCCCGAGCTTATACAATTCGGCGGTCTGGCCATGCGCGCCCTTGCCCAGGCGGTGCGCGCCGTCTGCCCCGATGGCCGCACCTTGCGCATTGCCGCCACCGACCTGGTGTTGCGACACGTCATCCTCGGCGACAGCGAAGCCTGGCGGATGGACCCGACCGAGCAGAAGATCGAGCGCCATGCCGACGGCCGGCCAAAATGGTTTGTCCGCTCACTGATGCCGATGATCGTGGGCGAAGACGCCAGGGGAAACGACATCGTCGAGATGGTGGAGATCGAAACCAACGGCATGACCGTTTCCGGCAAGCTGAAACCCGGTGCCCACCAAAAACACTATCTCGCCCCCGACCCGGTCGACACCCTGATCGCCCGGGCGCACCGGGAAGTGCTGGCCGACTTGATGGCCTATGTCTATGAGACCTGCGCCGGCCAACTAGAGACCATCGATCTGCAGCCGTCAGAGCTGACCGCGCGGCCATGGGAAGCGGCCGAGGCGAGACCGGCGCGCGTGCTGCCGGATTTGCGGCGGGGCAGGGGCGAAGCGGTGACTTTCTGGCGCGCCTACCGCGAGAGGTTTCCGCGCGATCATCGGCGGTTGGTGAAAGAGGTGGAGCGGGATGCGGGGCGGTTGAAGCGTGGCTAGTGAGACAGTGACTGTCCGGGTGCCGAAAGCAGGCAGCAGGCTGGTTCTTGAGTGCGTAGAATGAGTGCAACGGCATCCCGATCCGAGACCGGCCAGCAGTTTGGAAGCAATCTGGCACATTAAAGATCATCAGCCGATTGCCGAGCCCGTAGACAGAAATTTTCTAGCTCGAGCGCGTCCTGCGTGGATTTTTGATCTTCTACAAACTTGATTCGTCGGCGCTCAAGGACACGCTGATGTCGCAGAGGTTGAGGTACAGTGATCAGTTTTAGGACCTATGTCAGATTAACTCTTTGTTGCAACTCAAGCGATACTTGTTTTCATAGATATGGTGGAGCCGTCGATACAGATGCTGGCAATTGCGTTTTGGAATGTCCATAAAGCGCGTGGCGCGAATATGACGCAGGGCGTGGTCTCACTTGTGACCGCGATAGCGGCGAATCAAGCTTGGTCTGGCCCCGATGGCGAAGTCCTTATGTGCCTCAGTGAGCCCGGTACACTCGATGAAAACCGGCTGCTGAATCAATTGAATCTGATAACGCCTGAACACACGTGGTGGTGTGAAAAATCCCTTTCCGGGAGATTTATAACCCTAGGTACGATCGACAGGTCGACGCTCTCGTTCTCAGGCCAGAAAAGTGGGTGTCTGCCCGCGACTATTAGCAGGGTGAACCGTCATAATGTGATCTCGACGTACGAGTTGTGGTTCGTCCATTTGACGTCGCCAATAAATGCAGACGATGCATCTAGCCTGCAGACCGCAGTTGCCCGCGAACTCCGAGAAGCTGTCGAGGAGAGAGAGGTCCTCCGATCCAACTCGGCCACGATTGCTATCGGAGATTTCAATATGTCACCTTATAGTCGTGGCATGACCGATCCAACCACGCTCAATGCCGCTGCCTGCAGGACCGCCGCAAAAGGGACCCGCACCGTGCGATCCAGAAAGCATAATTACTTCTTCAATCCAATGTGGGAGATACTGGGAAGCCGAACGGCAGATCAGCAGCCTGGATCGTTCTACAAACGTTACGACAATAGTGCGATCTTCTGGCACCTATATGATCAGGTCTTGCTTCGGCCCGAGCTTGTCGACCGTATGGTCCCAGATTCTCCATGGGTGATGACAACTGCAGGTACTTTAGGCCTAGTCAAACCTCGCGGGGCAATCGACTCTCAGTTCTCCGATCACCTGCCTATAGCTATCTCACTCGAAATCTAGGAGACGGGAAAAATGGAAAATCTCTGGCCAAATAATCTCATTACAGATGTTGCTGGCTCCTCTCCAAACGCGATCGAAACAATCCTTGAAATTCAGGCTTCGGCCCTTGGCCCCATGACTGGGGGACTGGTTGTTGGGAGAGTGCGCGATCGGTCGTTTCCCCCCAACCGCGCGTGGTCTCTCTATATCGAGCCGGTGGACCAACCGAGCAAGAGCCATGAGTTCCTGATTATTCGGTCGATGGACGGAAAATATCCCGTCGTTGTCGAAGCGTATCATCTAGCAGAGTCGCGACTGAAGCGATGCGATTCCAAGGTTTCCCTAACTAAAGCGTTACAGAAGATTTTTGCCGAGCCCTCATCGAGATCGTTGATCAGAGTACTGGCCGACGAGGCGATTGAAGCGGGCTCTGTCCCTCAATCTGATGGCGAGACACAAGCGCCGTCCGCCAGACCGATAGAACTCAGTCCCATCTTCGATACCCCAAACGGCCAAGTCGCAAGCATCTCCATGTTCGGAATCAGCGGCCACATCAGCGACACAACACTCGAGTATCTACGAGATCGAAGCATCCATGCAGTCGAGCCATTGAGGGATCGATATGTCGTATCGATCCCTTTTGTCGGAACGGTGAAGGCGACCGTCTCTAAGGAAGAGCTTTCCATCTTGGTATCGCAGGCAAAGCAAAGTCTGCGCTGACATTAGCGGGTTCTTCCTCGCGCCATGGTGCCGGTGTTCTAGGCTAGATTTCTAACAAAACTAAATGTCACGCAGCTAGGAAAGCCGAAGATGCAGAGATCACTGAATGTCACTGGAGATGACAAGTCTTGGCCTAAGCCTCCTGCGTTGCCTGCCTACCCTTCATCGTTCGGTAGCAGTCCTCAAAACTGAGACGTCAACATCCCAAGCGTTCTACTCGCAATCGGATACCTGACGACGCCATCACATTCATTTGGTGTCTCTTTGAGTGAATTCTGGGCATGGGCATCCGTTTGGCACCATCAAGGCGTGGATGGGTTCGCCCCATTTTCAGATGCTCAGGCTGAACAACTCCGGACGGAAATGGCGCTGCACGTGCTTGCCTACAACATCAAAAGGATAGTCAATTTGATTGGCGCAAAAGCACTTTTAAGAGCAATTACCGCTTGAGAGAACTGCCTAATACGCCTTCTTCTGCCCCAAACCCGTCCACCTACCCACCAGGACCGTCTCTGGCGCCTCCCAGCCTACGATAAGCGCAAAATCCACCCGATCTCGCAAAAACGCAAAATTCCGACTGTCACGCTGGAGTTGTCACACAGCCTCGGCCGTTTGTAGCGATGGTCCAAATGAAGCAATTTGGAAGCCGATCACTGCTGGGCAGGTGCAATCATGGCGTTCGACGGTGCTGCCGATTGACAGGTGCGGGAATTTGGTGGTTACTCAGTCACGGTAAAACAGATTAATTTGCTTGATTCGCCCCGACCGGCTTCCCCGGCTCGGGGCGAAGTCGTTTCGGAGGGTGTCGAATGGCGGTGGCGGACAATGCGAGCCGCTGTGGCGGTTTGAGAACGGTCTGATTGTGACGTTGAAGATCAGATGGCGGGATGTCGATAGCCTGAACCGGTTCGACAATGTGCTTCACGCGCTTGGCAGCAAGAAGGTGCGCCAGGCTGGAAACCGTGCAGTCAATCGTGCGGGCGACATGGCCCGCACACAGGTACGCCAGAAGCTGACACGTCAGACCGGGCTCAAACGCCCGACCATCGTCAAAGCTGTGAGAGTTTCGCGATCGAACCCGCAAACGCTCGTCTACAGAATGTCCGCGCATGGTGGCGACGTGTCGCTCAAGTATTTTGCTGCACGCGAAACCAAGGCAGGTGTCAGCGCCAGGCCGTTCGGCAAGCGCAAGGTATTCAAATCGACATTCATGCGGGCGGGCTGGTGGCCCAACCGGGTGGCTAAGCCAAACTGGAATGGCCAGGTGTTCAAGCGGGCAGGGGCAAGCAAGCTGCCGATCGAAAAGCAGAAGTCGGGCGTCATCATTCCCAACGAGATGGTGCAGGGTGAGACACGCGATGCATTCCGATCAACGGTAGCCCGCGTACTGCCTCAACGCATCGGCCACGAGATCAACCGCCTCACCAATGGCGTCGTCAGCTAACCAGCCGGGCACGGTGCCCACCCCCCGGGGTTAGGGACCGTTTCAGCCCCTCGGCTCAGCGCGGGGGGGAAGCCTCCCGGAAAAGTGCCAGTCAGGCTGGCTCGTAAGTTGGGTTGTCAGGGTTGTTAGAGCGGTGTGGCGGGTTGTCAGATTGAACATAGGGAACTGGTGTAAGGCGCATGGATCAGATCATGGTTGCGCCAGCCCATGTTGCCGAGCGTGACGGGGTAACCAAGCAGGCGATCACCAAGCTGGTGCGCGACCTCGCCCAGAAGTCGGAGCTGCCGGTCGAGCGCGACGGGCGCGGGCGGATCGTCCGGTTCAGTCTGGCGCATTTCGATCACTTACGTGAACGGTATGCCTCCTCGGAAAAAGTGACCGCAGCTCGCGCATCGCCGCCGGCTGTATCTGGTTCCAAGTCCCAGTACGGACCGGCAGAGAACTCGCGAGATGAGGCGTTGCGCCAGGAGGCCTGGCTCAAGGTCGGCCGAGAGCGGCTGCGCCAACAGGAAGATGCGGGCAATCTGGTTCGCGCCGACATGCTTGCCCAGGCGCATGCACGAGCTGGCCGGGAGATCCAGAGCCTGATCGCCAGACTGCCAAACTCGGCTGATGATCTGGCGGTCGCGGTTTCGAAAGAGGGGGCCCACGGATTGCGGGTGGCGCTCAGAGAGAAAGCGTTCGAGATCAATTCCAAGATCGCCGAGCTGCTGGCCAATCTTGCGGTTCAAGCGCGGGAGTCTGACCCGGCGATAGAGGAGACTGAGGCGTGACCGCGCACGCGATCCAGCATCCCGGCGCCGAGCGGCTGACATTCGCCACGCTTTCCGATGCAATACGGCCCAGGCGTCCGGAGACGTTTCGGAACTGGCTGGGCAAGAACATCATCCTGGTGGATGGTCCGCTCAAGGGTGAGCTGTGGTCGGCGTCGGATGCGCCATATCTGTTGGAGATTGCCGATTGCCTGTCGATCGAGCATCCCTGCAACCAGGTGACTGTTCGCAAGGCGCAGCAGACCGGGGTCTCGATCCTGGGGCTCGCGTGGTCGCTCTATTTGGCGGAGGTGTCGCCGGACAATATCCTGTTCGCGGTGCCTGGCATTGACGCGCTGCAGGACATGAATTCGGGCAAGCTGCAGCCGCTGATCGATGAGTGGCAAAAGGAGACCGGCAAGAACATTGTCTATCCGTCGACCAGCCGCTCGGGTGTCGGATCGACGACTTACGAAAAGAAGTTCGCAGGCGGTGCCATTTATCTGGCAAACGCGAACACAGTCATGGACCTGTCCTCCAAGACCTGTCGGTTCGGGGTCAAGGACGAGGTCAGCAAGTGGAAGGAACTGCCGAACGGCGCGGATCCGGAGACGCTCTATTTCGGGCGATTCACGGCGTTCCGCCGGACCAAGTCCTACAAGATTTTTGCGCTCTCGACGCCGGAGATCGACACAGGTGAGGAAAACGGCGACGGCCCGGGACATTGCCGGATCGACAGGGACTTTCTGAGGTCGGACCAAAGGTTCTGGAACATCCGCTGCCCTGAATGCGGCTTCGAGCAGGTCCAGTTCTTTGAGAACCTGATTGTCGACAAAGCCCATCCGCACCGGTCGAGGTATCAGTGTGAGAACTGCACGCATGAGCTTTCGGAGTCAGAGCGCGTGGTGGGGGTTCGAGCAGGCCGATATATTGCCACGGCTCCGGGTCCTGACCGGGAGCCGGGCTTTCATGTGGATGCGTTTATCAGTTTGATGATGAGCTACGAGGCCATTGCCGAAGACTATCTGGCATCGCTGGGTAAGGGAGAGGCAGGGGCGAAGGACTTCTCAAACCTCTACAAAGCCCTGCCTTATGCCATGCGGGGCAATGCTCCTGACCATCAGCGGCTTATGGAGCGGCGGGAGCGGTATGAACGACGGGCAATGCCGCCCGATTGCCTGTTGCTGGTGGGGTCGGCGGACGTGCAACACACGGGCCTTTATGCTGAGCTCGTAGGATTTGCCGAGGACCGCCAGTCCTGGACGATCGACTACGCTTATTTCGAAGGTGCAACAGATGATCCGCAGGCAGGTGCATGGCTCGAGCTCGATGCGTACTGGCGGCGACCGGTGCTTGATGCCTGGGGCCGTGAGCGCTTTATCGACGCCTTTGCCGTGGACGCCGGCGATGGCGGACGCACCAACCAGGTCATGGAATGGTGTCGCAGGCGACCGAACACCTATGCCATCAAGGGGCAGCCAGGCCGTGGTATCCCTGCCATTGGCGGGCCGCTCAACAAGTCGGTGACAAAGCGTGGCAAGCGCAAGAAATATGGGTCCGCGCGGCTATGGGCCATCGGCACCTGGTCGCTCAAGAGTGAGTTTTACGGCAACCTGCACAAGACGGGGCAGGCGGCTGGGGAACTGTTCGACCCGCCGGGCTATTGTCACTTCGGCTACTGGCAAGACGAGGAGTACTTCAAGCAGATCACTGCGGAGTATTTCGAGCAAAAGATGGTCAACGGCCGCTACCGTGAGGAATGGAAGCGGATCCGTACCGACAACCATCTGCTCGATTGCCGCATCTATGCGATGGCCATGGCCGAGCATCTGGGCCTGAGCAGGATGACCAAAGCGGAATGGGAGGCGCTTCGCTCGCGGTTGCTGCCTCCGCCAGACACCGATCTGCTTTCGCCGGAGGCTCACGCAGTGCAGGTGGCTGCACCCGAGAAGACGGTTGAACCAGCGCCGGATACTCCGGCGCGCCCTCGAACCAAGTGGAAAAGCTATTCATGAGTCTGGCAAAGAAAGCGCTGAATCTGCTGCTGCCAGCTTCGTCTGGCGGGCAGAATGCAGCCCCAACGAAAGCACGAATGCGCTACATGGGGCACGATACAGCCGGTGTCCTTTCCATGCGGCGGGCCGTAACCCGCGACGTGAAGGTTGATATCCGTGAGGCGGTCCGGCGGTCCTTCGCTCTTGCGTTTGATTTCATGCAGAATTCGGGCTGGATTGCCGGCGCCGCTGATCAGATCATCGTGGATACGATCGGGGTTGAACTGAAGCTCAATGCCCGGCCAGATCTGTCCAGGCTCGGTTATAACGACAAGGAGCGTTCCGATTGGTGCCGCCAGGTTGAAGATGAATGGCGGCGTTACGTCTGGAACCCTGGCGAATGTGACCTCGCGGGCAAGTCAACTGTCGCTGAAACGCTGGATGGTCTCATGCGGTATTATCTGGCCGCTGGTGAAGGGTTCGGAATTCTCGACTTCATGAATGCGCCCACTCGGGCAAGATATGGGTTAATCACCGGCACCAAGGTGAGCCTAGTTTCTCCGCACCGGGTTCCGCACAAGACCAGCCTTGTCGAGGGCTGGGACGGTGGCATCTATCATGACGAGATCGGCAGGGTGCAGGCTTACAAGTTCCGCCGGAATGAATCGGGCGTTGAGCGCGAAGTTGATGTCCCGGCCCGCTTTGGAAACGGGTTGACCAAGGTGCTGCATGTGATGGATCGGGGATCCACCCCAAACAGCCCGCGCGCCATTTCACCGATGACGCCGTGCTTTAAGACGATCGCTCAGAGTGACCAGTTGGCGGACGCCACTCTCACAACAGCGCTTTTGCAAACCGCGTTTGCGGCGACGATTAGAAGTCCCGAAGCGTCAGCCGATGCGTTTGAGGGGCTGCAAATGCTCCAGGAAAGCACCAATTTTGAGGGAGCCAAGGCTCTTGCATCGGACCTACTCGAGGTCTGGAACCACCGGATCGATGCGCTCAAGAACAAGACGTTGTCGATCGGCGGGGACGCGAGCCAGATCAATCATCTCGGTCCCGGCGAGGCGCTTGAGATTCACGGTACCAAGACCCCCGGGCCCCAGTATGTACCGTTCCAGCAGAACATGCAGCGCGAGATTGCAAGGTGCCTGGGGATTACATTCGAGAACCTGACCATGGATCATTCGGATGCGTCCTACAGCTCGACACGCATGAGCGTGGCGTCGATCTGGCCGATTGTCACACGCCGCCGCGAGCGGATCCCAGCGCCGTTCGTGCAAGGGATCTACGAGGCCTGGCTCGATGAGATGATCGGGACTGGTCGGATCCCGTTCAAGGGCGGTTACCGAGCGTTCCGCGCAAACTTCGAGCGGGTTGTCGACGCTGAATGGCGAGGCCCGGAAAAGCCTGAGGCCGATCCTTACAAGGCTGCTCTGGCCAACAAGGTTGAGCTCGAATCCGGGACCGCCACACTGCAGCGTATTTACGCGGCAAAGGGGCTCGACTGGGAGGAGGAGACTGACCAGATCGCGCGGGAAGTCAAAAAGCTTAGTGGCGTCATTACAGCACCGCATGGCCGCAAGGTTGGTGGGGATGGTGCTGGACCAAATGGTGCTGCGGCAGAAGGCATGAGGGAGCCGGCGAATGGCTGAGAAAGACTGGTGCCAGGAGGCAATTGACCTTCGTCAGCTTCGCCGCGACATGGCAACCGGCCAGACGGTTTCTGAAACGCGCTTTGGCGAGGATATGGTCAAGTTTGCCAAGGCGGATCCAACGGCGCTCGATCGACTGATCGCCGAGGCTGACCGGAAATATGATGAAGCGAGCGGCAGAAAGACACGCCGGCGCTATGCGATCGGTGTGAGGCACCGGCCTTACTGAAGGAAATCATCAAATGGCTTGTATTCTTGACGACGGTCAACTGACGTTGACCGGCTTCGTTGGCGATAGCTTTTGGGACGACGGCTTTACCCAGGGCGAGGTGCTGGTGGCGCTGGCCCAGATTGACGATGATGCTGATCTCACTGTCCTGATCAATTCGGGTGGTGGTTACGCCACCGAGGGCGCAGCGATTTACGCCATGCTTGGGCGCAGATCCGGACAAACCAACCTAGTGGTTGATGGCATTGCGGCATCGGCAGCGTCTCTGATCGCAATGGCTGGCGATACGATCA